>Ga0157369_10001313_pt1 | contig 30883 bp, 27 predicted proteins | sample C25metaG_FD_113461 | JGI IMG/M metagenome (GOLD analysis project Ga0157369, IMG submission 113461) | Corn rhizosphere microbial communities from Kellogg Biological Station, Michigan, USA - C2-5 metaG | ecosystem: Host-associated > Plants > Roots > Rhizosphere > Soil | place: USA: Michigan... | reverse complement strand
CGCTTCACGGTTTACTTCCAGCAATTCAGTGCGCCGGTCCAGACCACGCTCTCCGATTTCGTTTCCTCCTCGCCCGAAGGCAAGCGCACGGTGCTGGTAGTGGAGAGCGTCGACACGCTGCGCGAGATGACGTGCGAGTACCTGAAGTCGGAAGGCTTCCACATCCTGCAGGCCACCAACGCCGGCGACGCGATGAATCTCGCCGGGAATCACAATGGCCCGATCGTCCTCACCATCACCGACGTGGTCCTGCCCGGCACCAGCTGCCGCGAGCTCGCCGCCATGCTGACGGAACGACGCCCGGATATGAAGGTCCTATATATGGGCGGCTTTGCCGAGACCGGCGGCGCTTACGACGATATCGTCCGCAGCCCGGCTTTCCTCGAGAGCCCGTTCACGATTACCGACCTGAGCCACAAGATCCAGGAAGTCCTCGGATCGCAGGAATTGGCCAGCACCGCTGCGAACTGAGCGTCAGTGTGTGGCGCGGGCGCCCTCGCCCGCGAAATGCTGCGAGCGAAAAGCCGGTATCAGGACGTGATCGACTCTGGCTAATACACCTGCCGGTTCTGCGCTAGCGGTTTGCTCTCGATGGAGAATCGTCGTTCGGGCTCCACGTCTCCCCGCACCAGCGCGGCGCAATACTCACCCACCACCGGACCGTGCTTGAAGCCGTGTCCCGACCCGCCGCCGGCGATCCACACGTTCTCGCAATCCGGATGACGGTCGAGAATGAAGTCGCCATTCGACGAGTTCTCGTACTGGCAGACGCGCGCTTCCACGACCGGGGCGCCCGCCATCTTCGGGAAACGCCGCGACAGGTACTGCCGCGCCTGCTCTACTCCCTCGGCACTCGGAACGCGCGATCCGGTTTCGGGATCGAATGCCGGACCGTGGCGATCGCACGACAGCTTGAGTCCGCGGCTTTCGATGTCGGGCATGCCGTAGAAGTCGTCGCGATGGCGCAGCCACGTCGGCAAGTTGGGCATGCGAAACGCACTCTCGCCCGCCGGCACGCCGAAAAACAAGACCTCCTGCCGCGTGATGTACATCCGCTTGCCCAGCACGTCTGGAAACAAGCTCGGCAGCCACGGCCCGCAGGCGAAGACGAACGCTCCCGCCTTGATTGACCCGGTGCCACGCAAATTCACCGACGTGACGCGTCCTTTCAGCTTGCCGGATTCCACGTTGGCGCACGCGTAGATCACGCCACGCGCTTCCGCGTTGGTCACGACGGCCGCCACCGCGCGACGCGCCATCAGCACGCCGCTTCCCGGCTCGAACGACGCCCATGTGACGTCGTCGATCGCGATCTGCGGCCAGCGTTTGGCGATCTCCGCCGCCGAAAGCTTTTCGGCTTTCGCGCGCGCGCGCTTTGCCGTGTCGTAGCTCTGCTTGGTGTATTCGTCGGCATCGTCGGCCAGCCACAGCACGCCAGTGGGATAGAAGAGCGGCTCGCCGACTTCTTCGGCGAATTGTTTCCAAATGCCCAGCGCCCGCAGCGACCAGCGTGAGTAGAGTTCGTCCGCGCCGTAGCCGACGCGCAGGATGCGCGTCTCCCCGCCGGAACTGGCGCGGCTGTTCCCTGGCCCGTGCGCATCGATCAGCGTCACCGACATCCCTGCGCGACGCAGCCAGTACGCGGTCCACGCGCCGAAAACGCCGGCGCCGATCACCGCCACATCGAACGAGCGGCTCGGCATCTCAGTCTCCGGATTCCTCGCTCTCGAGGCTGGCGAACAGCAGTTGCGCGGCGGCCAGGTCGGCGAGCGCGCAACCCACGCTCTTGAAGATCGTGATCTCTTCGTCGTCCGTGCGGCCGTTCTTCTTGCAGCTGATGACCTCGTGCAGGTCGCCCAGGATGTGTTCCGGCTCGATCGACCGCTCCGCCATCGGCAGCAGCAGGTCGCCGGCTTCCGCCAGCGCACCCTCGTAGGTATCGACGAACACCCGCGCGCGTTTCACCGCGATCGTATCGAGCTCGCGCGTGTCCGGACGGAATGTCCCAATGGCATTGATGTGCGTGCCCGGGCGCAGCCATTCGCCGCGCACCACCGGCGTGCGCGACGTCGTGCAGGTGCACACCACGTCGGCCAGCGCGCATTCCTGCGGCTCGGCGGCGATCGCGCGCAGTCCCATCTTCACCAGCTCCTGCGCAAATGCGCGGCTCTTCTCCGGACGCGATCCGCACACCAGCACGCGATCGAAGTCGCGAACATGCGGCAGGATGCGCGCGTGCGCCCGCGCCTGGCGTCCTGTACCGAAGATCCCCAGCGTGTGTGCGTTGGCCCGCGCCAACTGGTCGGTCGCCAGCGCCGACACCGCCGCCGTACGCAGGTCGGTGAGCGCATTGGCGGGAAACATCGCCGTCACCGCGCCCGTGTGGTGATCGAGCAGCAGGTACGTGGCCTGGATTCCGCTTTCCGCCGAGAACCCAACAATCTTCACACCCGACCCGTGTACCTCGTCGTAGCACGGCATCAGGATGGCGACGCCGCCGCCCGCCAGCTCCAGATGCGTGCGCTCCGGCATCCGCAGGACGTGGTCACGCATGGTGCCAAACGCCATCTCGACGCTGTCGATCAGCATCCCCGGGTCCAGCGCCCGTTCCACGTCTTCTTCGCTGAGAATGCGCATGAGTCTTTCCGACGCCGCGTAGGACAAACACTATAGGCTTCCGTGGCACACTCTGCCACTGGCGGAGGCATAACGAAAAGCATGCACCGCAGAGACGCGGAGACCGCAAAGGGCGCCGAGATGTTTTCGGAATGTCATCCTGAGCGAAGCGAAGGATCCCTAAGCCCCCTGAATCACGAAATGATCGACACGCTCTTCAACCCAGAGAGCTTGACGATACGCGGTTGACCTACCTTCCTCGGCGACTCCGCGATCTCTGCGTCTCTGCGGTGAAGCTTTTCGCTTCCGCGTTTACAATTGCACGTTCCACCCAAGGACATTTCATGCGCCGCACTCTTACGTTGCTCGCTGTCCTCTGCTCCCTCCCGATGTTCGCGCAATCGGCCAATAAGCAATTCCTCCGTTCCTGGCAGATCCACTCCGCGTGCTCCATCAAGGTCGATGGCGGAATCATTTCGACTTCCACTTTCGGGCCGCACGAATGGCTCCCCGCCACCGTCCCGACCACGGTGCTCGCCGCGCAGGTCGCCGCCGGTCTCTACGCCGATCCGTATTACGGAATGAACCTGCGCAACATTCCCGGCAACGACGCGCACCCGATCCAGAAGATGTTCGCCAACCTGCCTATGCCCGCCGACAGCCCTTACGCCTGCCCCTGGTGGTATCGCACCGAGTTCACCGTGCCGGCTGCCATGCGCGGAAAGCAGGTGTGGCTGCACTTTGGCGGCATCAACTACCGCGCTGACGTCTGGGTCAACGGCAAGCAGATCGCCAACTCGAACGACATGGCCGGGATGTGGCGCGAGTGGGAGTTCAACATCACCCCGCAACTCACGAGCGGCACGAACGTCATCGCCGTCCAGGTTTATGCGCAGAAGGAGAACGAACTCGGCATCACCTTCGTCGACTGGAATCCCATGCCTCCCGACAAGGACATGGGACTGTATCGCCCCGTGTACCTGACGACGAGCGGTCCGGTCGCGCTGCGGCATCCGTTCGTGACAGCGAAGCTCGACCCGGACTTGAAAATCGCGCACCTGACCGCGACCGCGGAACTCTCGAACAAAACCTCCGCCGAGATCAGCGGATATCTCGTCGTCGACATCATCAACGGCATTTCTGCGAACATACCGGTCACATTGCCTCCGGGTGAATCGAAGACGATCGAGCTAACGCCCGAACAATTCCCGCAACTTAATTTCAGTAATCCACGCGTGTGGTGGCCTTATGACATGGGCGACCAGCCCACGTACATGGCGCGATTTGCCTTTTCGAAAAAATCCAACATCGTCGTCAATAATCGAATCGAAGTTGGAGCCATTAGCGACACGCAGACCGTTCCCTTCGCCATCCGCTCCGTCACCTCAGAGCTCACGCCCGAAGGACACCGTCTCTTCAAGGTGAACGGCAAGAATTTCCTCGTGCGCGGCGGCGGATGGACGCCCGACCTGATGCTTCGTCAGGATTCCAAGCGCCTCAAAGCCGAGATGGACTACGCGCGCGACATGCACCTCAACACGCTGCGCCTCGAAGGCAAGCTCGAGACCGACGAGTTCTTCGATCTCGCCGACCGCATGGGCCTGATGATCATGGCCGGATGGTGCTGCTGCGACCACTGGGAGCACTGGAAGGACTGGAAGCCCGAGGACTACACCATATCCGCCGCCTCGCTCGCCGACGAGATCCGCCGCCTGCGCAATCATCCGAGCCTGCTTGTCTGGCTCAACGGCTCCGACAATCCGCCGCCCCCCGATGTCGAGCGCAAGTACATCAGCGTGCTCGAGCAGTACAAGTGGCCGAATCCTTATATATCGTCGGCGACGGAACGGCCCACGCCCGTTACCGGCGCATCCGGCGTAAAGATGACCGGACCCTACGACTGGGTCCCGCCGAACTACTGGCTGCTCGACCGCGCCAAGTACGGCGGCGCCTACGGCTTCAACACCGAAACCAGCCCCGGCCCCGCGATTCCCGTGGCCGAGTCGGTCCGCCGCATGATGCCCTCCACCCACTGGTGGCCGCAGGACGACGTGTGGAACTACCACGCCGGTCTCGGCAACTTCAAGAATCTCGACAACTACAACGCCGGACTCGCCGCCCGCTACGGCGAGCCCAAGTCGCTCGACGACTACGCGCTCAAGTCGCAGGCCGCCGCCTACGACGGCCAGCGAGCTATGTTCGAGGCCTACATCCGCAATCGCTACACATCCACTGGCCTTATCCAGTGGATGTATAACAACGCCTGGCCGGGCATGATCTGGCACCTCTACGATTACTTCCTCGTTCCCGGCGGCGGATATTTCGGCACCAAGAAGGCGAACGAGCCGGTCCACGCCATCTACGGCTACGACGACCGCAGCGTCACCGTCAGCAACCTCGCGCAGCAGCCGGTCGACGGCCTGACCCTCACCGCGCGCGTGCTGAATTTCGATCTCACCGAAAAATTCAGCCGCAGCGCGCCCGTGCAGCTCGCCGCCGACTCGGTCGTCAAGGCGCTGGAAATTCCGCAGCTTGACGGCCTCACTCCAACCTACTTCGTCGACCTGCGCCTCACCGACGCGCGCGGCCGCCTCGTCAGCAGCAACTTCTACTGGCTCTCCACCAAACAGGACGAACTCGACTGGGCCAAATCGAAGGGCTTCATCACCCCCGAATCCCAGTTCGCCGACCTCACTCAGCTCAACTCGCTGCCGAAAGTGAAGCTGCAAGCTGCGCTCGTAGCGCCGGGCGTCGCTGTAGCGCCGGGCGTCCCCGCCCGGCGAGGCGAGCAAGGCTCGCCAATTTCGTTGAACAGCATGTCGGTCAGACTCACCAACCCGTCCAAGTCTCTCGCCTTCCAGGTCCGGCTCCGCGTCACCGACGGACCCACCGGCGACGAGATCGTCCCCGTCCGCTGGGACGATAACTATCTCAACCTTCTTCCCGGCGAGACACGAACCGTGACAGCCGGCTTCGACGCTGGCGCGCTCGCCGGCACGCACCCGGTCATCCACGTCGACGGCTGGAACGTGGAGCCGGCCGTGGTGCGTTAAGAAAGAAACAACTTCTTACCGCGGATTCACGCGGATCAACACGGATTAAGAAAGACCAAAAGAAATCCGCGGTGGGCCGTGTTCATCCGCGTACATCCGCGGCAAACATGTGGTTTTTGCATTTGGTTTTTTGCGTTTTGTCTCTGCGTCTCCGCGTCTCTGCGTCAGAGCCCCGGGCATTTTCTGATCCGTGTTCATCCGCGTAAATCCGTGGTGAGCATTTGTTTTTTGCGTTTTGTCTCTGCGTCTCTGCGTCTCCGCGTCAGAGCCCCGGGCTACAATCAATCCAGATGCTCAGGTTCTTACTCATCGCTCTCCTCGCTCTGCCGCTCTGCGCCCAGGACGCGCTCACCAAGAAGCCGGTCGACGTCTTCCCTCTCCACGCCGGCAACCGCTGGGTCCTGCGCAACCAGGCGACCGGCGCGACCACAACCTTCGAGATCGCCGGACGCGCCTCGTTCGGCTGCCAGCGCGGGCTCTACGACCTGCACATCACCAAGTCCGACGCGGCCAACTACTGGTCGCCCGGCGAACCCGCCGAAATCCATTACTACCTGCGAGTGATGCCCGACGGCGCCATCGCCTCCCCCGGCGCGTGGTCATGGAACTACCGTGATCGCCGCCCCGCCTACACCATCAACACGCGCGCCGAAAAGGCAGGCGATCCGCCGAGCAACTTGATCCTCAAGCCAGGCGCGTCCGACGGCGAAGTTGTGCGCACGCACAGCACTTACTTCTACGCTGCGAAGGTTCACGACGCGCACTGCCTGAAGGCCGATCCGCCGCGCGTGGCGCGCTGGGCCCGCAGCACCTGGACCACGAAATTCACCATCGAGAACGTCGAGACTCCCGCTTACACCGGACGCGCGCTCTGCGCCCGCTTCTCCGAAGGCACCGACGAGACGGAGAACAACGCCGAGCAGTGGTGCTTCGCGCTCGACAAGAAGATCGGCCTGGTACAGCTCACCAACATCCACCACCATTACATGCACATCACCTTCGACAATCCGCCGATGGTCCTCAAGCTGGAGAAGTACACCCTGAAGTAGCGCTTCCCCTGTGCCCTCGTCTTCCCTTCGTGTTCCTCTGTGGTGTGCTCTTGTTTTTGCTTTGGCTTTGTTTTTCAGTTCCGCAGTTCCGCAGTTCGGCAGTTCCGCAGTCGTGCCTATAATCCAACGCATGGAAAAGAAGCAGCCGTTCACGCTCCGCCGTCCGCGTCCTGGCGACCTGGGCTGGGTCGTGCAGCGTCATGGCGAGATCTACGCCGAAGAATTCGGCTGGAATTGGGAGTTCGAAGGGCTGGTTGCCGGCGTCGTCTCTCAGTTCGTGAAGAACTTCGACCCCAAGCGCGAGCGCTGCTGGATTGCCGAGCGAAACGGCAAGCGTATCGGTGCGGTGTTCTGCTTTCAGAAGACCAAGACTGTGGCAAAGCTCCGAATGCTGTTCGTGGATCGCGATGCCCGCGGCCTTGGCCTCGGCAGCCGCCTCGTAAACGAGTGCATCCAGTTCGCGCGGCAAAAGGGCTACAAGAAGATGGTCCTCTGGACCGAGAGCCCGCTGAAAGCAGCCCGCCGCATCTACGCCGACGCCGGCTTCCGCATCGCCTCCCGCACGCCCGTGCATGAATTCGGCACGCGCATGACGTCCGAGATCTGGGAACTCGACCTCCACCGCCAAAAATCGCGCTCCTGATCACAGACACCGGCTTTGTGCGGTGCTAGCGTTCGCCTCAGGTACCCGAAAAGGAGCCGCCATGAGCCGGATCGCCAGGCGGACCATCTACTGGTCGCCGCGTCTTCTGTGTATCGCCCTCGCCCTGTTTATCAGCGTTTTTGCGCTCGACGTATTCAGCGAGCACCTTCCCTTCTGGCGCATGATGCTCGCGCTCGCCATGCACATGGTTCCCACGGCGGTGCTGGTCGTCCTTCTGGCTATCGCGTGGCGCTGGCCGTGGGTAGGTGGCGTGGCCTTCGTCGCACTCGGCTTTTATTACATGTGGATGACCAGGCTGCACTTTCCTCTGCAGGTCTATCTCGCGATCAGCGGCCCAGCCTTCCTGATCGGCCTGCTGTTCCTGGCGAACTGGCTGTGGCGTAACGAACTCAAGGATTCGCGAGCGTAGGTTCAATTCGACGGTTGGTACGGCCAGCTCTTTGTCACGCGCGCGCGAATAAAGAAGACAGCGACGCCCACCGCCAGCGTCACGATGCCGCCCAGGATATAGCTCCACCCCGACGTCACGAAGATGTAGATCCATCCCAGCAGCGCGGCCGCCGCCGGCAGCGGATACAGCCACATGCGATACGGTCGCTGCGATTCCGGCAGGCGCTTGCGCAGCAGCGGCAGCGCGAAGATCTGCGCGATGAACTGCACCAGCAGACGCGTCGTCATCATGGCGCTGATCACCGACTCCAGTTTGAAGAACGCCGCCCCGATCGCCACGGCGCCGATCGCCAACAGCGACACGTGCGGGAAGTGGTGGGTCGGGTGCACGTGCGCGAACGGCCGGAAGAAGTATCCGTCGCGCGCCGCCGCGTACGGGATGCGGCTGTAGCCGAGCAGCAGCGCGAACACCGAGCCGAACGCCGTCCACAGGATCATCGCGGTGACCGCGATCGCGGCCGGGCGTCCGTGCAGTTGCTGCATGAACTCCGACACGATGAAGTTCGACTTCATCGCCTGCTGCCACGGCACCACGCCGATGATCACCGTTTCGATCGCCAGGTATCCGACCGCCGTCGCGAGAATGCAATAAAGGATGGACCGCGGGATCGTGCGTGCGGGGTCGCGCACCTCGTCACCGATGTAGCAAACGTCGTAATAGCCCATGTAATCGTACATCGCGATCAGCATGGCGCTGCCGAGCCCGAGGAAGAACCCGCGTGAGAACGTGAACGCGTTCGGCGGAAACGAGAAGGCCAGCTTCGCGCTGAAGTGCGGCAGCCCAGTCACGATGATCGCCAGCATCGTCGCTACCGTGCCGGCCCACAGCGTCACCGTCAGCCGCCCGACGAAATGGATCTTCCGATACAGCAGTGCCAGCGCCAGCACGCCCACGCCCGCCGCCAGCAGCTTGCCTTGCATCGCCGTCATCGCGGGAATGAGGTACTGCGTGTACTGCGAGAAGCCGATCATTCCCGACGCGATTTCCAGCGGCCCGCTCAAACAGAACTGCCAGATAAAGAGGAAGGCCATCAGCCGGCCGAAACTCTCCGCGCCGTACGCTTCGCGTAGGAAGCGATAGCTGCCGCCCGAACCCGGCCACGCCGCGCCCAACTCCGACCACACTTGCCCGTCGCAAATCGCCACCAGCGCGCCGAGAATCCAGCCCACCAGCACCTGCGGCCCGCCCATCGCCGCCAGCATGAGCGGGATGGTGATGAACGGTCCCACGCCGACCACGTTCGACATGTTGAGCGCGGTGGCGCGCAGCAGCCCAAAGCCGCGCGTCAACTCATGCGGAGGGCCGGCGTCCTCGTCGGCCACATGCGCGGGCACTGCGCGAGTGGCGAACCCCTCGTTCGTGGATTTCTTGTCGTTGTTTTCCAATTCGGCAGTTCGGCAATTCGGCAGTTCGGCAATGCTCTTAGCGCGTTACGCCGAGCAGTTCGCGATCCACGCGCGTCAGCCGGTTCACGATCTTGTAGCGGTCGGCGCGATACACCGACTTCACGAACTCCACCGGCCCGTTATCGGTGTACGACACGCGGGTGAACAGGAAGACGGGACTCTTCGCCGCGGTCTTGAGCAGCCGTGCCTCTTCTTTCCGCGCCAGGCCTGCAACGATCACTTCTTCCGCGATGGCCAGCCGGATGCCGTATCGCTCTTCCAGCACCGCGTACAGCGATCCCGACGGATCGAACGCCTCCACCAGGTCCGGGCAAAAACTCAGCGGGATGCGGCTCCATTCGATCCCCACCGGCAGCGAATTCGCGAAGCGAATCCGGCGCAGGCTGATCACTTTCTCGCGCGGCGAAAGCTGCAGCGCGCTGGTCGCTTCCTGGTCGGCGGGAATCACTGCAAAGGAAATCACCTTCGAGCGCGGCCGCATGCCCCGCGCCTGCATCTCTTCCGTGAACGACAGCACCTGCCGAAAATCTTTTTCCAGCTTGATCGCCGACACGAACGTGCCTTTGCCCTGGATGCTGTAGGTCACGCCCAGGTCGCGCAGCGACTTCAGCGCGTGGCGTCCCGTCATCCGGCTCACACCCAGCTTTTCGGCGATCTCTTGTTCGGACGGAAGGCTCTCGCCCGGCTTGAACACACCCGCGCGGATCTGCTCCAGCAGATGCCTCTGGATCTGGTAGTAGAGCGGCACCACGCCATTGCGGTCCAACACGGCGAAGTTCAAGTGTTCACCTTAGATTCCTGTTGTATAGACAGCTGTACATGTAGTAGCCTCGACGGCGCATTGTCAAGCCCCAAGTCGATTTACAAGTCGTCACTTGTGTATTCGTTGGTGGAACACGCGACCGCGCATGCCTGTTGGTCTCCGGCACAGCCGGGCGGCCGTCTGCGGCGACGTGACGTCCCTCTCCCCACCGCAACAATAGACTCCCGAATTCTACGGAATGTGAAGGAAATGATATGCGACTGAGAACATACATCGTCTGCTCGTTTGTCCTGCTGCTCGCTTGTGTTGCGTTCGGACAGGAAACGACCGGCAACATCGCCGGCACCGTAACCGACCCGCAGGGTGCGGTCGTGCCGAACGCTTCCGTAACGCTCACGAATACGGATCAGAACGCCGTCATCCGTACCGTCAAGACCGATTCCAGCGGCAACTACGCCGCCCCGTTGCTCCCCATCGGACACTACTCTGTAAAGGTCGAGGCCTCCGGCTTCCAGCCGTCGACACAAACCGGCATCGTCCTCAACATCAGTGACAAGCTCACGGTCAACGCCAAGCTCTCCGTGAGCGGCGCCTCCGAGGTCGTGAACGTCCAGGAAACGGCAAATCAAATCGAGTTACAGAGCGCGCAGGCCGCCGGCCTCATCAGCGGCACGCAGGTGCGCGAACTCGCGCTCAACGGCCGCAATTGGGAACAGTTGATGACGCTCATGCCCGGCGTCTCCCAAGCCGACAACTCCGACCAGATCTACGTCGGCGCATTCGCGCCTCAGGGCACGGCCACTACATCGATGTCGATCAACGGTGGCCGCCGCGAGCAGAACAACTACATGGTGGACGGCGCCGACAATGTCGATCGCGGCTCCATGATCACCTTGCTCGCCTTTCCCAGCGTGGACGCCATCGCCGAGTTCAAGGTCCTTCGCGGCCAGTACGATCCCGAATACGGCCGTTCCGGTTCCGGCCAGATCAACGTCGTAACCCGTGGCGGTTCCAGCAAGCTCCACGGCAACATTTACGAGTTCTTCCGCAATGACGCCCTGAACGCCAACACCTACTTCAACAAGCGGACGCAGCTCACCGCGGGCAAGGTCAACACGCCGCCCATCCTCCGTTACAACAACTTCGGCGGCACTTTGGGCGGACCGATTTACATCCCGCATCTCTACGAGCAGACGAACAAGACCTTCTTCTTCTTCTCGGAAGAGGCGCGGCGCAACATCGTGTACACGCCGGCTCACGCCGAAGTTCCGACCGCGGCGATGCTCCAGGGCAACTTCGCCCATCCGGTGTGCCTGACCTTCACCGCTTCGAATACCTGCGCCACGACCGGCACCTCCATCAACCCGGCAAGTTTCGACCCGGTCGCCAAGGCGTACATCACCGACATCTTCTCCAAGTACCCGGCGCCTAACAATCCGACCGCGGCTGATCCCTTTGGTTTCGATTCCACGCTGCGCGGCATCTTCAACTTCCACGAAGAAATCTACCGTGTGGACCACATCTTCAGCCCGAAGCTGACGGTCTATGGGAAGATCCTTCGCGACACCATCCCGACACGTGAGCCGGGCGGCCTCTTCACCGGCATGGTGCTCGACAACATCGGGTCCACGCAGACCAACTCGCCCGGCTACAACTACACCTTCCGCGGCACCATAACCCTTAGCCCGACCCTGCTGATTGAGCCCGGCTATGGATACTCCTACGGCGCCATTCTCAGCAATCCGTCCGGAGTGCTTGGCACAGACAAGTCGCCTAACGTCGCGTCCGCCGTCAAGCTCCCGTTCACGAGCTCGCTCGCGCGCGTGCCGAACGTCAGCCTCAGCGGCGGCAGCGGGCCTGCGACCTTCGGCCCCTATCGTGACTTCAACCAGAACCATAACGCTTTCACCAACTTCACGAAGGTCTGGGGCAATCACCAGATCAAAGCCGGAGCCACCTACTACCACTACCGCAAGCATGAAAACGCGGGCAGCGGCAACCAGGGCGCGTACTCGTTTACGAACCTGGGAATTCCGTCGGGCGTGGGGACGTTCAACTTCGAGGAGGCGTGGGCGAACTTCCTCACCGGTCGCGTCCAAACGTTCTCCCAGTCGTTGCTCGACATAACCGCCGACATTCGTGACAATTCGTTCGAGTATTACGCGCAGGATAGCTGGCGCGCGCGGCCGAACTTGACGATCAGCTATGGCTTCCGCCACTCGTTCTTCCGTCAGCCGTATGACGCGCTGGGCATGCTGTCGAACTTCGACCCGAGGAACTACGATCCCGCCAAGGCGCCGTGCATCCTGTCCAACGGGAACACGGACGTGACCAAGAGCGCGACGGGCGTTCTGACCAGCGCCTGCAACCCGAACTTCGATCCGCTGAACGGCTACATCTACGCCAAGCCGCCGGCCGGAGCGTTGCCGGGTCACCAGTCGCCCTTCGGCAGCAAGGTCGCTCCCGAGTACAACCTCGCCATCGCTCCCCGCTTCGGCTTCGCCTGGGATCCGTGGAGCGACGGCAAGACGTCGATCCGCGGCGGCTATGGCAAGTTCTATGACAGCGGCATGATCTTCGGCCAGGCCGAGTTCGACATCTTCAACGGCATCGGCTATCAGAACTCGGTCTCGTTCACGAACGTGACCACGGCGAATCCAACCGGCGGCGCTCCCATCCCGGCCACCGGCATCCCGGGTGCTGCGACCCGCGTCGCCAGCTACCTCGACCCGAACTACAAGTCGCCGTACACCCAGCAGTGGAGCCTCGACCTCCAGCGCGACATTTATCACGGCTGGATGCTCGACATCGGCTACTACGGGAACAACGGTATCCACCTGCCCGGTGGCGTCGATCCCAACCAGCCGGCGCCGAACTCGTATCTGAAGTGCACAGACGCGACACCTTGCTTCGCTGGTCCGAATAGCAAGAACCCGGTCAGCTTCAGCAATGCGGCGACCAGTACCCTGGCGCCTGGCGTTTACGTCTCCGGCAGCAACACCAACAAGCTCAACGCGCTGCGTCCCTTCATCGGGTATCTCGGCGGCGCTGCGAGCACGCCCGCCACGCGCAACATCTTCACCTCGAACTACCATGGTCTGCAGTCGCAGGTCACCAAACAGTTCAAGAACAACACGCAGATCAACCTCGCCTACACTTGGGGGCATTCGCTTACCACCTACGTGTCGGACCGCTCGACCGGCAGCATCATGCCGTTGCAGGGCGACTTGAAAAACAACTACGGCCCGGGCCTCGGCGACCGCCGGCATGTCCTCACCGGAAACTTTGTGTGGGGCCTGCCCTGGTTCAAGGACGAGCCGGGCTTTGTGGGACACGTGATTGGCGGCTGGGAAGTTTCGGGCATCCAGACCTTCCAGACCGGCTTGCCCGGCACGGTTTCGTCGAACCAGTTGTTCGACCCGACCGGCGCCGATTGCCTTGGACCGTCGCCTTGTTCGTTCCGCGCGAACCAGGTGGGCGACCCGAACGCAAACGCGCCCCATAACTTCGACACCGGCTGGTTCAACGCCTCGGCGTTCACGAATCCGACTCCCGTCAACGTGAACGGCGTCGCCGTCATCCAGACCACGATTCCGACGGAGCGTCCGGGCGCTGTCCGCCTGCCCGGCTTCTGGCGCACCGACCTCTCCCTGTTCAAGAACATCAAGTTCACGGAGCGGTTCGGCGGCCAGTTCCGACTGGAGTCGTTCAACACCTTCAACCATACGAACCCGGTCTGCTGCTCGTCTCTGACCACCAGCTCGGCTTCGTACAACCTGATTCGCTCCACGCGCGATCCCCGCATCGTGCAGCTCGCGCTGAAGCTGAATTTCTAGACGAAGAAGAAAAGAGAACCCCGCGTCCGGCTCTGCCGTACGCGGGGTTTTTCTTTTGGTCTTTCCTGATCCGTGTTGATCCGCGTGAATCCGCGGTAGAGAAGTTGCTTTTGCTTTTACGGCACCTTGAACGCAGCCGGATCCAGCGGCCGATGCGCCACCGTCCGGCCGTTGATTTCCCAATCCATGATCGGCATTTCAGGCGCGTCGCTCGCCATTTCAAGCTTCCAGCTCTGCGGCAGCATGAGCCCGTCGACCGCGCGGAAGTCCGAAAAAGTCTCCTTCAGCGTGATGTGAAGGGCCTGCGTCTCGGCGCCATTGTTGGCTGTCGTGCTGTTGGCTTCAATCGAGCGTGCTGCGGGCACGGCAATGTTCGCCTCGTAGGTAGTCATCACGTGCCGGTAGGTTTCCGGATCGAAGTAGAGCTTGATTTGCAGGTCGGAGTCGCCTTTGCGCGGCTCATAACGTAACTCGTGCAGGCTGCGCCCGTCGATCGTCTTCAGGCCGTTGTAGCGGAGCGTCGCCTTCGTCGCGCCGAGGTCCAGCAGCGGCCACGCCGTCGACAGGGTGCCGCCGATCAAACCGTCGCGAATGATCTCGCGCCGCGTCCACAGAAACGCGCCTAGCCGCGAACGTTGCCCGGAAGCGGTGCTGGCGATGTCGCTCTTGCTCCCATCGCTGATGAAATCTTCGCCCGTGTAGTTGGCGTTGTTGACGCTCATCACCATCCGGATCTTGCGTCCTTCGGAGAGCAATGTGGCCTTGCCCGCACCCTCGCCCCCGCCGCTCCTCGTAATCCGGAATACGAGTGGGCCTGCGACGGCGCGCGACTTCGCCGCATTCCGCGCCGCCGCGTCGCCGATCGACGCCACATGCCGGGCGACTAACTCGTCCACCGTAATCTTCGGCTGCTCCGCCGCTTTGGCAACAGAACCACAGAACCAAACCGAGATGACGGCAATTAGAACGGCTGTTTTAGAAAGATGACGCACCGCATCACTCCGCTGTGAGATGTGCCACCGTAGCACCGGGCGGGAAACCAAAGCAAACACGTCTTTTGCGAAATGCTACAGCGTCTTCCAGCAGTGCCATCCCGATCCACCGTCTTCCCACGTGTCCTCCCGAGCCGCCGTATCTTGGTACCGCCGGCGTCTCGCCGGCCACTCGTTTCTTCCCACGTGTCATCCCGAGTGGCCGTCTGTTGGCCGCGAGGGACCTGCCGCGACGTCGGCACGAAACGCGCCGATTGCTTTGTGCGCCGACGTTTTCTGCAACCGCTACTCCAGCCCGAAGGGCGGCACCGACTTTAGCCCACGGCGTAAGCCGTGGGTCAGCGCTCCAAAGAATCCCCAAACCCGCTTTAGCGGGTGATACCTCTTGCGCGAGGGCGTAAGCCCGAGCGCGCTGTCCGCAATCGCACCTCGCCGCGACCCCATTTCTGTCAACGACGCTCGCCACCACCACGCGTATCCAGCATCACCGAACATCTCGCGATCTCGCGCTATGCTCCCAGGGTCGATGCCAAATCGGGCATCGTCTGTGACACGCTCTTTGACAACCAGCGGCTAACTCCTTTGACGAAGGGACTTTACAAGCCACGCGTTGCAGGCAAAGCACTTGCTCAAGGACCGGTAGGACGTCCTTCGCTAAGTCCTTTGTTTCATAGGACCACAGGACCCCATACGTTCCCGGCGTGAACCGTGAACCGTCCACCGTGCACCGTGAACGTTCTAAATCGGCTCCGGGATCGACCGACCTAACTCCTTTAAACCCCGGGATCGACGGGATCGATCCCGGGGGGTACCCCCGGGTCGCGCAACGCGCTAGAATCGGGCATTCCCGATCCAGAACTGCCCTCCACCAAGGAGAATCCATGAAGTCCCGTTATGCGCTGTTCGCCGCACTTCTATTTGCGCTCCCGCTGATCGCGCAGTCCGCGCTCGATCCCGACATCAACAGCAAGATCCGCCAGGAAGAGACGCAGCACTCGCAGATCATGCACACCATGCACTTCCTGACCGACGTCTACGGCCCGCGCCTCACCGGTTCGCCGAACCACAAGGCCGCCGCCGAATGGGCGATCAAGCAGATGACCGAGTGGGGCTTCAGCAACGGTCACCTTGAGCCGTGGGATTTCGGACATCCCGGCTGGATGAACGAGCGCGCCAGCGGATACATGCTCGCGCCGACCATGAGCCGGCTCGACTTCCGCGTCCTCGGCTGGACGCCCAGCACCAAGGGCACCGTCAGCGCCGCTGCCGTGAACATCGAGATTCCGGAGAAGCCGACCAAGGAAACGCTCGCCGCGTATCTCGACAGCGTGAAGGACAAGATCAAGGGCAAGATCGTGCTCGTCGGCAAATCGGATTCCGTTCCGGTCGACCTCAAGCCGCCGGCGCTGCGCCTGGACGACAAGACCGTGGCCGAGCGCTTCGATCCGAACAACCCGAACGCCGGCCAGTTCGGCGGCGGCCCTCGCGGCGGACAGCAGACTCCACCGGATCCCAACGTGCTCACCGCGGCCCAGATCGCTGAGCAGGTCGATCCGTTCCTTCTCGCCAACGGCGCGGTCCTGCGCATCAACGACGCGCACATGGCGCACGGCCTGATCCGCGCCTTCCAGAACCGCACCTACGACGTGGACAAGGTCGTCCCCACGGTCGTGATGCGGAACGAGGACTATGGCCGCATCGCCCGCATCCTTGCCGACGGAACGCCGGTGCAGCTTGAGTTCAACATCGTGAACCACACGTATCCCGAGGGCGCGACGTCGTACAACACGGTTGCCGAGATTCCCGGCACCGATCGCAAGGACGAAGTCGTGATGCTCGGCGGTCACCTCGACTCCTGGCATTCCGCCACCGGCGCGACGGACAACGCCATCGGCTGCGCGGTCATGATGGAAGCAGCGCGCATCCTCGAGTCGCTCGGCGTGAAGCCGCGCCGCACGATCCGCGTGGCGCTGTGGAGCGGAGAAGAAGAAGGACTGCTCGGCTCGCAGGCGTACGTGAAGGCGCACTTCGGCAGCTTCGAGGAACCGAAGCCGGAGTTCGACAAGCTGGTCGGGTACTTCAACGTCGACTCGGGCACGGGACGCCTTCGCGGCGCCAGCGTGTTTGGCCCGCCCGAGGACGCGAACATCCTGCGCGCGGCGTTCGCGCCGTTCGCCGATCTCGGCATCGCCGGCGCGGTCGCGACCAAGAGTCGCCGCCTCGGTGGAACCGACAGCACCTCGTTCAACCAGGCTGGTCTGCCGGGGATCAGTCTGCAGCAGGATCCGATCGAGTACCAGTCGTTCACCTGGCACACGAACCTCGACACGTACGAGCGCATCATTCCGGACGATGCGCAGAAGTCGGCGATCGAGGTCGCGGCCGCGCTGTACCAGTTGGCGATGCGCGACGACGCTCTGCCGCGCTTCCAGAAAGCCGACATGCCCGCGCCGCCGCCTCCGCCGGGACAGCAGCCGGCTCGTCCGGCAGCGACGCCCGCGGCGGGTGGCACGCCGAGACCGTAGTCACGGTTCGTGACACGACAAAGGGCGCGGCTTCGGCCGCGCCCTTTGGATTCGCGAAATCGCGCTACTGCGAGTGCGCGTCCTGGTACTCCTCGTACCAGGCCATCTGGATGGCTTCGAGCTTGCCTTCGTTGGACGCCGACGGCTCGCCGGTAAATGTCGGCAGACCGGTCACCATCTTGTGCAGGTCGGTGAACCGCACCTCGAGCGGATTCTGGTCGGGAAATTTCTCGGCGAGAACAATGCCGATTTCTTCGGCGTCATCCCAGGTCAATTGATCGGGCACAGCGTCCTCCTTCGTGACAACGAAGGTTTAGTGATGCTCTTCGGAGACGTAGTTGCGGTTCCAGGCGGGAATTTCGACCACGACTTCGCCCGGCTTCACGATCTGCGCCTGGCATCCGAGACGCGAGTTCAATTGCAGATCGGCTGCCATGTCGAGGCGATCGGCTTCGTCGTCGTCCATCTCGGAGAGATTTTCGGCACCTTGTTTCACCCACACATGACACGTGGTGCAAGCGCAGTTTCCGCCGCACGCGTGATCGAGAAAGACGTTGTGGTTGATCGCGATGTCGAGGATCGATTCCGGCTTGCCGTGATCCTTGTAGTCGAGCTTGCCGTGCTCGAACTCAACCGTCTTGCCTTCGGGCATGAAGGTGATGCGGACCATGTTCTGGCCCAGAGGTTCGGCGGTCGCTGCGCCCGAGTTGTTCTGCTGCTTCTCGTCTGACATAAAGGCCTACTTCTTTTCCCGTTCTCCGGTCACGATTTCAGCCGGGGCGAATGGATGCGGCGCGGACGGGCCTTCGCCGACCTCGGCTTCGTCCATCTTCTTGCCCTTGAGCGCACTGGAGACGGCGGAATCCATCATCAGCTCGGCAAGGCGCATCGTGCCCTGGTTGAGAGCTTCGATGCCGTTCCGGATGTCATGGAAGCTGTCACCGTCTTTGACCGACTTGAGCGCGTTCGCGAGCTTGTCGATGCGCGTGCGCTCGTCGCTCGTGAGCTGCCGCCACGCTGCGCTTTGCCGACCCTTTTCGAGGTGCATCAGGATGTTGTCGGCCTCGACGCGTGCTTCAGCGACCTGTCGCTGGCGGAAGTCTTCTTCGGCGTAGTCGAACGAGTCCATAATCATCGTTTCGACCTGCTCGTCGGTGAGACCGTAGGTCGGCTTGACCTCGATCTCGGCTTCCTTGCCGCTGCGCTGCTCGCGCGCGCTAACGTGCAGGATGCCGTTGGCGTCGATCAGAAATTTCACTTCGATGCGCGGGATGCCCGCGGGCATCGGCGGAATGCCTTTCAGGTCGAAGCGCGCCAGCGAGCGGCAATCCTTTGCCAATTCGCGCTCGCCCTGGAGCACGTGAATCGCGACGTTCGTCTGGCCTTCGACGCCGGTGGTGAAGTGCTCGGTCGCCGACGCCGGGATCGTCGAGTTGCGATGGATGATCTTCGCGATCACGCCGCCGAGCGCCTCGATGCCGAGGGAAAGCGGCGTGACGTCGAGCAGCAGCATGTCCTTCGTGGCTTCCGAGCCGCCGCCGAGGATGTTGGCCTGCACCGCGGCGCCAAGCGCGACGACTTCGTCCGGATTCAGTTCGCTGTGCGGAACGCGATGGAAGAGTTCTTGGACCAGCGCGCGGACCCGCGGAATGCGCGTCGATCCGCCGACCAGCACGACTTCGTCGATCTGCTCGGGCTTGAGCTTGGCGTCGGCCAGCGCCTGCTTGCAGGGCTGGACGGTGCGTTCGATCACCGGTGCGGCGAGCTGCTCGAACTGCGCGCGCGTGATCTCGCGCTGATATCTCTTGCCGCCGGGAAGATCGGCGTCGATGGTGGTTGTTTCACTCGACGAGAGTGCGATCTTGGCGTCGATAACGGCTTTGCGCACGGCCTGCACGCCTTCGGCATTGCGCGACAGGTCGAGCCCCATATCGCCGCGGATGTCGTCGAGCGCGATGTGGATGAGCAGGTTGTCGATGTCGTCGCCGCCGAGGTGTGTATCGCCGTTGGTGGCGATGACTTCGAAGATCCCTTCGTGCAGCTTGAGGATCGAGATGTCGAAGGTTCCGCCGCCGAAATCGTAGACAGCGACGATTCCGTCGCGCTTCTTATCGAGCCCGTAGGCGAGCGCGGCGGCAGTCGGTTCGTTCACGAGACGCAGGACCTCGAGCCCGGCGATGCGGCCGGCGTCTTTCGTGGCCTGTCGCTGCGCGTCGTTGAAGTATGCGGGAACGGTGATGACCGCCTTCGTTACCTGCGACCCGAAGTAGCGCTCAGCGTTGCGGCGAAGCTGGCGAAGGATGTGCGCGGAAATTTCGGGTGGAGTGGCTTCCCTGTCGCCGAGGCGGATACGCAGCACTTCTCCCGAAGCGATGTTGCCGGCGAGGCGGAAGGGAAAGAGCTTGAGTTCTTCCTGGACGTCTTCCACGCCGCGTCCCATCAGCCGCTTGATGCTGTACACGGCGCGCTCAGAGGTTTCGATCAGGTACTTGCGCGCAGGATTCCCGACGACGATCTTGCCTTCGGGATCGACGGCCACCAGAGACGGCACGAGGTTCTGCCCGTCCTCGCCGGGAATGACCACCGGATGGCCACCTTCCATGAAGGCGACCAGCGAGTTGGTGGTGCCAAGGTCGATTCCGACTATGCGTTCGTCTGCCATGCGAAGAACTTCTTTGCCGCTGATTCACGCTGATGAACACAGATTAACAAGGCATTCAGAGATCAGCGTTCCCTGCTTGGATACCTTGCGGCTAGTCTTCCAATGCCGAATTCACATCCCTAACCAGATTGCGCACGTAGCTTCGCCGATTCAGCAGGTCCACCATCTTGTCGCGGACCGGCTTGCGCTCGTCCGGCGATGCGCCGCGATCGACGAGCGCGTCCCATTCGTCCCACAACTTTTTCAAATCCGCCTGCGAACTTTCGAGACGCTGCTCGAAGTTGCGCTTGGCGGTGCGCAGCGATTCGAGCGCATCGATGTCTGTCTCGCCCGTCTTCTTCGCCATGCGCATCTCTTCGAGCTGCATGTTGAGCTCAAAGACTTCCTCCAGCAGATCGGGAGGGACCACCTGCTTCTTGTCGCCGCCGGCGGCGCGCGCCGCATCGGTGGCCTGGCGCGACTGCTCTTCCAGCTTCACGCCTTCCAACCCGAGCAGGTATTCGGTACGGGCGATGGGATCGCGGAGCGTGCGATACGCGTCATTGAGGCGCGAACTCTGCTCCTCGCTCCAGTGCTGCTCGCGGTCAGTGGCACGCGCGTACACGTCGGGATGCAGCCGCCGGCTCTGCTTGTAGAACTCGCGTTCCATGGCGGCGAGGTCGATGTTCAGCTTTCGCGACAGGCCGAAGAACGAGAAGTAATCGGACGGAGCGGGAGGCTGAACCTTTCCGCAGGAGGTGCAGAAGTGCGACTGCACCTGCGCCGCGCACGACCAGCACGCGCTTCCCTGTTGCGTTCCGAGTTGAGTGTCTGCCGGCATAAAGAAGCAATCAGCACATAGCAATCAGCATTCAGCCAGTGCGGCTCACGCCCAATTGCCAACTGCTAATTGCTGGCGCTGCTCATCCAGTGAATGACGTCCCGCAGCCGCACGACTTTTGCGAGTTGGGGTTTTTGAAGGCGAAGCCCCGGTGCATCAGCGTCTCTTCCCAGTCCAGCGTCATGCCGTGAAGGTAGACGAACGACTTAGGGTCGACGAAGATGCGCACGCCGTCGAAGACGAAGATGCGGTCGCGCTCGCGCGGATGGGTGTCGAACCGCAGGTTGTACGTCAGGCCGGAGCATCCGCCGCCCTGCACGCCGAGCCGCAGGCCGCCTTCTTCGGGAGAAATGCTCTCCTTGGCCATGGCGGCGCGGATGTGCTGCACCGCCTTGGGCGTCACGGCGATGCCCTCGGCCGGCGCCGCGCTGTTCGCGGCGTCAGGCTGGCTGGCCTGCTGCCCGTTGCCGAGCACCGTCAGCTTGTCGGGATTTGCCGTTGTCGTCATCGAATCATCTTCGCGCCCGCCGCGGCGGGCGCGCTGTGACGGCGATTACGCCGTTTTAGGCCGACTTCTCAGCCGATTCCGCGTTCTTCGTTTTCCAATCCTTGATCGCCGCCCGGATGGCGTCTTCCGCCAGCACCGAGCAGTGGATCTTGACGGGCGGCAGCGAGAGCTCGCGGACGATGTCGGTGTTCTTGATCGCCAGCGCCTCTTCCACCGTCTTACCCTTCACCCACTCGGTGGCGAGCGACGACGACGCGATGGCCGAGCCGCAGCCGAACGTCTTGAACTTGGCGTCTTCAATCACCTTGGTGTCGGGATTGACCTTGATCTGCAGCTTCATCACGTCGCCGCATTCGGGCGCGCCGACCAGGCCGGTTCCGACTTCCGTGCTGGCCTTGTCGAGCGAACCGACGTTGCGCGGATTCGTGTAGTGATCCAGGACCTTATCGCTGTATGCCATTTGGTTCTCCTAACTCCCGTTCGTATGGAGACGCGGCATGCCGCGTCCCTACATCCAGACTTCTTAGTGCGCGGACGGCTCTGCCGCCCACGAAACCTTCGACAAATCGATTCCCTCTTTCGCCATCTCGTAAAGCGGCGAAAGTTCGCGCAGCTTCTTCACGACCGTAATGACGCGATCGGCCACGTAGTCGACCTCGGCTTCGGTGTTGAAGCGGCCGATGCCGAAGCGGATGGAGCTGTGCGCCAGGTCGTCGCCCGTGCCCAGCGCCTTGAGCACGTATGACGGTTCGAGCGTCGCCGAGGTGCAGGCTGAACCGCTCGAGACGGCGATGTCGTTGATGCCCATCAGCAGCGACTCGCCTTCCACGTAAGCGAAGCTGATGTTGAGGTTGCCGGGCAAACGGTGCTCCCAGCTTCCGTTGACAAACGTTTCGTCGAGTTCGCCCATGAGCTTGTCCTTCAGGCGATTGCGCAGGCCGGCGAGCTTGCAGGCCTCCTGCGGCATCTCTTCGGACTCGATGGCGCACGCCTTGCCGAGTCCCACGATGCCCGGGACGTTCAGCGTGCCGGAGCGCATGCCGCGCTCGTGTCCGCCGCCGTCGATGATCGGCGAAAGCTGCACGCGCGGGTTCTTGCGACGCACGTAGAGCGCACCCACGCCTTTCGGGCCGTACATCTTGTGTGCCGAAATGGACATGAGGTCGATGTTGTCCTTCACCACGTCGATCGGGACCTTTCCCACCGCCTGGGTTGCGTCGGAATGGAAGAGCACGCCCTTCTCATGACACAGCGCGCCGATTTCCTTCCACGGCTGGAGCACGCCGATCTCATTGTTCGCGGCCATGATGGAGACGAGGATCGTCTTGTCGTCCATCGCTCGCTTGAGATCGTCGAGGTCGATGCGGCCGTCCTTCTGCACCGGCATGTAAGTGACGCGATAGCCGTACTTCTCCAGGCGCTTGCAGGTGTCGAGCACCGCCTTGTGCTCGGTGACGGCGGTGATGATGTGGTTGCCCTTGTTCTTGTACATCTCGGCAACGCCCTTGATCGCCAGGTTGTCGGACTCGGTGGCGCCGGAGGTGAAGATGATCTCCTTCGACGTGGCGCCAACCAGCTTGGCGATGCGCTCGCGCGCGGTCTCAACCGCCTCTTCGCCCGCCCATCCGAACGAGTGGTTGCGGCTGGCCGCATTGCCGAACTTGTCGGTGAAATACGGCAGCATCTCTTCCAGCACGCGCGGGTCCACCGGCGTGGTGGCATGGTTGTCCATGTAGATCGGCAGCTTCACGCCCTTGGTCCCTGCGCCATTTCCATTCGTGCTCATGATTTCCGCACTCCCAATTTTCATCGCCGGCAATCAGGCCAGCGTGATGAGTTCCGCTTTGTCCTGCTCGTCTCGGGGACGGCTCATGTCATGGATCGACAGCCGGCCCAGCACTTCCTGGATCGATTCGCCCACGCGGCGCAACGGCTCGCGCACCGTGCACCGATCCGTTTGCTCACAGTCGCCGCGCTTGTCGCTGGTGCACGACGTCAAAAACAGCGGCCCGTCGATCGCGCGTATCACTTCCAGCGCCGAAATCTGCCGCGGATCGCGCGCCAGCATGTAGCCACCGCGCATCCCCTGCTGCGACGTCAGCAGACCCGCGCGCGCCAGCTTCTGGAGGATCTTGGCCAGCGCCTCCTGCGGAATGCTGTACATCTCCGCAAGATCGGCGGCGCTGAGCGAGCCTTCCGCCGCGTGCTCGGCCAAATGCCTCATGGCAATCAGGCCGTAGTCCGCTTTCTTCGTGAGCTTCAACATCGACTTCGCACCAGAGCCGGCCGGAGACCTCCCCGGACAACTACGACTCTTTTAGTCGCCTATTAATAATAGTCCTTGGATGCGGACGCCTGCAACTGGATGCAGTTAACGGCAGAACTCTGCATTCAATGGTAACTCCCTTAATTTGAATGGATTAGAACTGGGACTGCAAATGGTCGTAATTTTCATTCGAGGGCTTTTCTGAGATCTGTCGTCGCCTGCGCATAAAGCACCGTATGAGGTTCACCTTAGTTCACACGGCAGAACACCTAAGGCTTAAGCTGGATTGTTTGCCGAATATAAGCCGCTAGTCTGGGCACGTGCTCGCTTCGTCCTACCGTCTCTATTTCGCCCGGCTTTTTGCAGTCCTTCTGTGCTTCGGTCTGACTGCGCCTGCGCTGCATGCCGGCAACGGCGCGACGGATGCGGATAAGACTCGCACGCCCGCCGTTACCAACCCGGCGCGTCACCTTGAGCCGGCTTATTCGGTGCAGGTGGGCATCGACGGTGAGGTCTTCCCGGCGCTCGCCAACTACGCGTCGCTGCAGAGCCCTCAAGACCGCACCCTTCCCACCGTATCGGTGAAGATCGCGAACCACTCCGACGCAATGCTGCACGACACGGTGCGCGTGCGCGTTCGCGGATGGAGCGACGAAGAGATCCAGTCTGCCGACGTCAATGCCGGCGAGATCCGCAATCTGGCGTTTGCTCCCACGTTCCTGCCCCGCCTGTTCAACAACCGCGAGATCACCGCGGCGACGGCCGTGGTCACGGTCTATGACGCGTCGAACCGCGTTGTTTACGCCACCACGGCGCCCGTTCGCCTGCGCTCGGTGGACGACATGTACTGGGGCCCGGGATTCAAGTATTCGCGCTTCATCGCATCGTGGGTGACGCCGCACGATCCGGCCGTGGAGCAGGTGCTGACGCGAGCCAAGGAATTCATGCCGGGACGCCGCTTGCCGGGCTACGAGCCGTGGAGGTCCGCGGCCGAACAGAAGGATTCGACCCTGCAGCAGGCGCGCGCGATTTACCACGCTCTGCAGGAAAAAGGCGTGTCGTACGTGAAGAGCTCGATCACCTTCGGCAAGAACACGTCGGTGACGGAGCGCGTACGCATGCCGTACGAGTCCCTCCACCAGGTTTCGGCTAACTGCATCGACGGCGTGGTGATGTACGCCTCGCTCTTCGAGAACCTCGGGATGGACGCAGAGGTCATCCTGGTTCCCGGTCATGCTTATGTGGGCGTGCGCGCCTCGCAGACCGGCAGCGACTTCGTCTATTTCGACACCGTGTTGACGGGCCGCGCCAGCTTCGATACCGCGCTCCAGACCGCCAACGACGGCCTGAAGCGGCTGAATCCCAAGGACGTGATGCACATCATGATCCCGGACGCCCGCAACGGCGGGGTGTTCCCCATGCCCGGCCCCGATACCGAAAGCGGCATCAAGGCCGTAATGGCCTCCAGCCGCGCGGAATAGCCCGGATCCAGCCGGCAACTCGCCCCTTTCCTGGCCACATCCTATCGCCAGTTTTGTGCGGACGTTCGACGCCGAATGAATGGGCGTTCAGAATGGCACCCACCTCGAAATTTGGCACTTGCCGGCTCTTGACAAGTTTCCGGCCAGAGCTAGAATCTCCGCACAATTTTCCGGTGAAGTCCGGATTATGAGTTCACTGCATCCTCACAGCATCTCTCCCGAAGAAACCCCGAGAACCAGCATGGAACAGGAATGTAAGCACCCGCGCGTCCAAATTGTGTCCCGCGACCGCCACGTCGAATTCGTCGAATGCAAGGAATGCGGCGAAGTCTTTGAGGCCAGCGAGTTCAAGGACATGACGATCGAAGAGAAGACGCGCGTGCGCGAAGCCTAATCCCGCCCAGCTGGCCGTCTCAACCCCGCTTCTGACGCTGACGCGGAAGTGTGCCTAGCGGAGCTGCAGCGCCGCTTCGGCGGAGAGGTCCGCGGGCGCGAAGTCCTTCGCCAGCCATTTGGGATAAGCGGCGGCGGCGATCATGGCGGCGTTGTCGGTGGAGAGCGGACGCGATGGGAAATACGCCGGCAGTCCCTGCTGCGCGGCGTCGCGCTCGAATGCCTCGCGCAATTCGGAGTTGGCAGCGACGCCGCCGGTGATGAACAGCGTGCGTACGTCGCAGGCGCGGGCGGCGTCGAGCGTTTTATCGACCAGATCGCGAACCACCGTGCGCTGGAACGATGCCACCAGGTCCAAGGTCTCGCGGTCGCAGGCGGCAAGAATGTCGTCGAACTTGCGGTCTTTCAGCGCCGCGATCTTCTGCTGGCGAGCTGCGATGTTCGGCTGGAGGTTATGCGTCTCTACGTGGCGCAGAACCGCGGTCTTGATGCCGCTGAAGCTGAAGTCGAATTCGGTTTGCGCGGCGCGGCCCTCGCGCACGGCGCGGTCCTTGCCCTTGATGTGCGATGGCGGGAACTTCACGGCCTTGGGATCACCATGCTTGCTGAGACGATCGACAACCGGGCGGCCGGGATATCCCGAGCCGAGCGGCTTGGCGACCTTGTCGAAGGCTTCACCGGCGGCGTCGTCGCGCGTGCGGCCGATGTTGCGGTACGTCCACGAATTTCCGCTGGCCTCGGCCAGGTAGAGGTGCGTGTGCCCGCCGGAAACGACGAGCGCCAGCACCGGGAATTCAATCTCCGCGCCACCCGCTTGCTTGTGCTCCAGCAAGACCGCGTGGATGTGTCCCTCGAGATGGTTGACCGCGATCAGCGGCTTGCCGGTGGCAAATCCAATCGCCTTCGCGAAGCTCACGCCCACCAGCAGTGCCCCGGCGAGTCCCGGACCGCGCGTAACGGCCAGCGCGTCAACCGAGTCGTAGGTCTTGCCTGCCTTCTCCAGCGCTTCGCGGACCACGGGAACGATGTTGCGCAGATGCTCGCGCGACGCCAACTCCGGCACCACGCCGCCGTACGGCTGATGCACCTTCACCTGCGACGACACCACGTTCGAGATCACCTGCTCGCCGGAGCGGACGACGGCCGCGGCTGTTTCGTCGCAGGAGCTCTCGATGCCGAGAATGTACGTATCCGCCATTCCTGCCTATAAGATTAAATGAATACAGAAGGACACGGGGGACGCAGAGTATTTGATTTCGCTGTCCTCGGCGTCCACTGCGTCCTTCTGTCTTCATTCATGCCGGCCAAAGAGTTCGCGACCGAGATCGTTCGCACGCTGCGCCAGCACGGCCATCAGGCTTACCTGGTGGGCGGATGCGTGCGCGACCTGCTGCTCGGACGCCAGCCCGCCGACTACGACGTCGCCACCGACGCCCATCCCGAACAGGTGATGTCGATCTTCCCGGAGACGTACGCCGTCGGCGCGCAATTCGGCGTGGTGCTCGTGCCCCTGCCCGACCGGCTTCGCGAAGAAGCGGAGTCGCGATCGACCGAGTATCCCGGACACAGTTTTTCGATTGAAGTCGCGACTTTTCGCTGCGACGTCGGCTACTCCGACGGACGCCATCCCGACCAAGTCCACTACAGCACGCGTCCCGAGGAAGACGTGCAGCGCCGCGACTTCACCATCAACGGCCTGCTGCTCGACCCCATGACCAACGGCGTACTGGACTACGTGGGCGGCCGAGCGGACCTGGAACGGCGCATCGTCCGCACCATCGGCGAGCCCGCGCACCGCTTCGGTGAAGACAAGCTCCGCATGCTGCGGGCGGTGCGCTTTGCCGCACGCTTCGGCTACGAGATCGATACGGCAACGTTCGCGGCCATCCAGCGCCTCGCGCCGCAGATCCACCAGGTGAGCCACGAGCGCGTCCGCGACGAGATCGGCAAGATGTTGGTGGAGGGCAATGCGCGTCGCGCCTTCGAGCTCCTCGACGCTTCGAACCTGCTGCGCGAGGTTCTGCCCGAGATCGCGGCCATGAAGGGCGTGGCGCAACCGCCGCAGTTTCATCCGGAAGGCGACGTCTGGACCCACACTCTCATGCTGCTGGAAGGACTTGGGGGCGGGGTTTCGCGGACGCTGGCGTTCGGCGCGCTGCTGCACGACGTGGGCAAGCCGCCGACATTCCGCGTCGCGCCCGACCGCATTCGATTCGATGGACACGTCGAAGTGGGCATGCGCATGGCGGAGGAAATCTGCCGCCGGTTCCGCATGTCGAACGAAGACACAGAGCAGATCGTGGCGATCGTCGCCAATCACATGCGATTCGCCGACGTGCAGAAGATGAAGGCGTCGACGCTGAAGCGTTTTCTCCGGCTGCCAAGATTTGACGAACACATGGAGATGCATCGCCTGGATTGCCTGGCGAGCCACGGAGATTTGTCGCTGTACGAGTTTTGCCGCCAGAAACTGGCCGACACGCCGCCCGAACAGATGCGCCCGGAGCCGCTGCTTACCGGCGATGACCTGATTGCCGCCGGCTTCGAGCCCGGACCGCAGTTCAAGCAGATGCTCAGCGCGGTGGAAGACCTGCAACTGGAAGGCTCTCTGACCACGCGCGAGCAGGCGCTGGATTTCGTGCGCCGCGAGTTCCCAGGCCACGGCAAGAGCTCGTAACCGCGTGTACAATCGAGAACTTCAACTGCCGCGGTAATCTTCTTTATGCGCCAACTGGAACCATCCCGTCCCGGTCTCGAAAAGCTGGCTGCGTCGCTTCTCCGCGGCGCTCCGCCCGAGGAAGCGCCGCTGATCGCGTGGCCGCTGGCTTGCGGCCCCAAGGTCGCGGAGAAGACGCGTGCAGTTCGTTTCGAGGCTGGAGTGCTGACCGTCGAAGTACCGGATAACGGTTGGCGCGATCAGTTGCGCGATCTCGTGCCCGAGTATCTCAACGCGTTGAATCGCCTGCTCGGCGGCTGTGTGGGACGCATCCAGTTCGTGCTTCGCAACGAACCAACCCGGGAGTCGCGGTGAAGGTCACGGAAAAAGACGTGCTGTACGTGGCGGAGCTCGCCAACCTCGAGCTGACGGCGGCCGAGCGCGAGCGTATGGTGCGCGACCTGAATTCCATCCTCGAGTATGTCGAGGTGCTGAACGAGATCGATACGGGCAGCGCCGAGCCGATGGCGCAAACGTCGGATCGTTTCGGCGTCGACGCGGCCAGGACCGGCAGAGCGCGCTTCGAATATGCGACGCGCGACGATGTGGCGACGCCCGCGGACTTCACAGGCGGCAGCGACGCGTACAGCCGGGTCAAACGCTCCCTGCCGCGCGAGGACGCGGTACGCAACGCGCCCGACACCGACGGCGCGCACTTCAAGGTTCCCAAGGTCATAGAACGCTGATCCCGCTCGACGGGACCAGGTGGAGCAATCATGGCGATTGATTCGCGAGAAATTCCTATTCCGCCCGGGGCGCTGCAGGATCCCGATTCGCGGGAGCTGGTGCGCGCGTGGGTGGCCAACAACTCGCTGCATTGCAGCCTGAACTTCGGCAACTGGGGCGACGACGAAGCCGTGGGCTGGGGCGTTCTGCTGAGCGACATTGCGCGGCACATCGCCGACGCGCTGTTCGAAGAGAAAGGCGTCGATCGCAAGGAAACGATCGATCGCCTGCGCGAAGTCTTCATCGACGAACTGGACGAGCCGACCGCGCCGACGAGCGGACACGTGATGTAGATGGGTATCGACGTCAACATCCTGACCGTGGAATCCGCGCGGACGGCCATCGCCGAGCGCCAGGTGACCGCCACCGCGCTGGTCGAGGCGTTCTACGGGAAGATCGCGCACGACGACACGGGCATTCACGCCTGGCTCACGCTCTGCCGCGAGCAGGCGCTGGAGCAGGCGGCGCGGACCGACCATCTTGCCGGCAAGGGCGAGTCCTTGCCGCCGCTGGCCGGCGTCCCGATCGGCGTCAAGGATGTGCTGGTTACGCGCGGCGTGCGCTCCACCGCCGGGTCGAAAATCCTGGAGAACTTCATTCCCCCTTACACCGCGACCGCGGTCGCGCGGCTCGAAGCTGCGGGCGCCATCGTGCTCGGCAAGCTCAACTGCGACGAGTTCGCGATGGGCTCGTCGACTGAGAACTCGGCTTACGGCCCTGTGCACAACCCGCGCGACAAAACTCGCGTGCCGGGTGGATCTTCCGGCGGATCGGCCGCCGCCGTCGCTGCCGACATGGCGGTGGCGACACTCGGCTCCGACACCGGCGGTTCGATTCGTCAGCCGGCGGCGTTCTGCGGCGTGGTCGGACTCATGCCGACCTACGGCCGCGTCTCCCGTTACGGCCTGATCGCCTTCGCGTCGTCGCTCGATCACGTCGGCCCGCTGACCAAGACGGTGAAGGACGCCGCCATCCTGCTGCGTCACATCGCAGGACGCGACCCGCTCGATTCCACTTCGGCCGATCTTCCGGTGCCCGACTATCCCGCCGAGATTGGCAAACCAGTCAAAGGCCTGCGGGTCGGCGTGCCGAAGGAATATTTCGGCGAGGGTCTCGACCCCGAGATCCGGCGCGCGGTCGAAGCGGCGATCCAGGTTCTCGCGAAATCAGGGTGCGAGGTTGTGCCCGTTTCGCTCCCGCACACGAAATATGCGATCCCGACGTACTACCTGGTGGCGACGGCGGAAGCTTCGTCGAACCTCGCGCGTTTCGACGGCGTGCGCTACGGGTATCGTGCCAAGAGCGTTCGCACGTTGAGCGAGATGTATCGCCGCTCGCGCGACGAGGGCTTCGGCGCGGAGGTCAAGCGGCGCATCCTGCTCGGTACCTACGCGCTCAGCGCCGGATATTACGACGCGTATTACCTGAAGGCGCAGCGCGTGCGCACGCTGCTGACGCAGGATTTTCTCACTGCCTTCGAGAAGGTCGACGCGCTGGTCACTCCGACCACGCCGACGCTTCCGTTCAAACTGGGCGAGAAGGTCGAGGATCCGCTGGCGATGTACCTCAACGACATTTACACCGTCACCGCCGACCTGGTCGGCGTTCCGGGAATCTCCGTACCTTGTGGAACGTCGAAAGGCGGGTTGCCGATCGGATTGCAGATCCTCGGGCGGCACTTCGATGAGTCGACCGTGCTCAGGCTCGCGCATGCGTACGAGCACGCGGCTGCTTCCAGTTAGAGAGCCTCCCAGTACCGCTCTCCCGCGCACGCTCTGCACAGGGTCTTCCCGTCGCGCAGCACTTCCCTGCGGAAGTTGATTCCTTCGCCGCACTGTTCGCAGACGACGCGAGGAGCCTTGTACCCCGGCAGGTCTTCCGGTGCGACGGTGACGCGGACTCGCTGCACGTCGAACAGATCATTGTCCGTGATCTCGCGGTAGGCGCGCATTTGCT
>Ga0157369_10001312_pt1 | contig 30910 bp, 27 predicted proteins | sample C25metaG_FD_113461 | JGI IMG/M metagenome (GOLD analysis project Ga0157369, IMG submission 113461) | Corn rhizosphere microbial communities from Kellogg Biological Station, Michigan, USA - C2-5 metaG | ecosystem: Host-associated > Plants > Roots > Rhizosphere > Soil | place: USA: Michigan... | reverse complement strand
GACTGGACCGCCCTGGAGGAGGCACTGGCCACGCATGCCGGGGCACTCAGGGGCGCGCAGCGAACACTTTCCCGTTACGGTGCCCTGGGGCAGGCGTACTGGTGGTGTGGTTGTTTCCACGACAACCCGCCATCGATGGTTTATCTGCGTGCGGAACTCGTGAAGGCATTGGCGGGGATCGGTGTGCACCTTCATATCGACAACTACTTTCCTTCGTCCGAGTCCGCCTTCGCTCCGTCAACTCCGCAGCCGGAAGAAGCGGACGACCTGCCGGCGGCCGCAGGCCATGCGTATCGTTTCTGGTTCGATGAACCGGGGAAGAAAATCAACGCTTACCTGGTCGACGGCCCGAGCGCAGAGGGCCTGGAGACGTGGCATCAGTTTGGCGAAGGTCTCGAACATGCACTCACGCGAATAAACGTAGCGCCGCTCGCTGAAAGCGGCAACGTCGTTGTATGCGAGCATATCCAGTTCGCATTCGATGGTGGGCCCGTCATCGAGCCGATAGCGCTCAAGCGTCTTGCCGAAGAAGGCATGGGGATTGCCATACTATGGAAGTTGGCGTGACGGACTGAGCAGGGGCCACCCCTGTTGCCACGATCGCCTGCCAAGCCCCCATGGAGGAAACCGATGTACTACAAGGTTCGTATCAGTGGCGCGGACTTCGCTGTCTTTGGGCACCCAGACGTACGACACATGAATATCTCAGTGCAGTGGGTCGATGATGGGGTGGCCGAGTTGTTTGCAAGCGCTGTGTGTCTGGAAGACGGGAAACGCTATTTGTACGATTGGGTACAGCACCGACTGGCGGCCACCGATACCGTCGAGATCCTGCCGACCGACGAGACGAACGTGCCGTCGCCCAGGATCAAGCGCGAAATGCGTTCCGTGTCGGGCGACGAGCCCTGAGACCGCGGACCTCTCAACTGTCCAGCAAGCCCGCGGCGATCGCTTCCGCGACGTCTTCCGGCGTATCCAGGTCGCGTGCGAGAGCATCCTTGCGTACGGCGGCCGGGTGGCTGCCCACCCACAGGCGGCGAAAGCCGGTGTCGCCCTGGAGGGTCGCCGCGGTCGCCATGGTTTCGGGGCGTACCAGCGCTGGCGGCCCCATGGCGTCGCCATAGGCCGAGACCACGTCGCAGCTACCGTCGTAGCAGATGAACAGCTTGTCGAGGTGTTCCTGGGTCAGGCAAGGCTGGTCGACCACGGTGATCAGCACCGGGTAGGGGCGCCCGGCAAGCGCGGTGGCGGCCCGGCGCAATGACGTACCCATGCCTTCTTCCCAGGTCGGGTTGAACAGGATCGGTGTGCCGGTGACCAGGGGGGCGAGCTGCTCGGCGTGCGCGCCGAGTACCACGAGAAGGCGGGTAGGGCTGGTGCCTTTGGCCAGCCGCACCGCCCGCTGCAAAAGGGTTTCCCCACCGATGGTCAGGAGTTGCTTCGGCTTGCCCAGCCGGCTGCTACCCCCCGCGGCCAGTACCACCGCGTCATGTTCCCCACGTGCCCGCATGTTGGACGTTCCGATATAGCGACAAGCTTGCCGTAAACGCTAGCACGCGCCCGTGGCGGCTGCTTGTCATACCGAGACGCAGGCTTCACATCGCCCGAAGATCATCGGCTAGCCTGTCCCGGACGACGGAACCCTGGCATGCCGCAGACCGAGATCGAGCGCCTCGAGCGCCTGCATAACCTGGCTGTGCTGGACTCGGACGCCGAAGACTTCTTCGACGCCCTCGTGGGAGCCGCCGCCGAAGTCACCGGGATGCCGATTTCGCTTATCAGCCTGGTGGACCGGGACCGGCAGTGGTTCAAGGCGAACATCGGTTTGCCGGGGGTGACCGAAACACCCCGCGAATATGCCTTTTGCGACCATGTGGTCCGGTCCGGCGCGACCGTGCAGGTGGCCGACGCAAAGCTCGATCCCCGCTTTGCCGACAACCCGCTGGTCGTGGGTGATCCCAATATCCGTGCTTATACCGGCGTGCCCCTCACGCTGACGGACGGCACCCACCTCGGCTCCCTTTGCGTGATCGACCAGCAGCCGCGCGCGTTGCGGCCGGACCAGATTCGCGTGCTCAGCCATTTGGCCGCCGCCGCCTCCATGGCCCTGGAGCAGCGGGCCGACCTGATCCATCAGCGCGAGGTTGCTCGTGCGGAAGCCGTGCGGGCACGCAAGCTGGAGCGCGAACTCGATGAGAAACAGCAGTTCCTGCAACGGACGGGCCGGGTGGCGGGTGTGGGCGGCTGGGAACTCGACCTGCAAACGAAGCACCTGCAATGGTCGGAGGAGACCTGTCGCATTCATGACCTGCCCGCTGGGTTCGAGCCCACGCTCGATGAAGCGCTTTCGTTCTTCTCGCCCGAAGCCCAGGCCGAACTCGCCGAAGCGATGGACCGGGCGCAACGCATGGATATTCCGTGGGACCTGACCGTGCCGATGACTACGGCCACGGGCCGCGCCATCTGGATGCGTGCCGTTGGCGGCGTCGAAAGGGAGAACGGCGTTCCCGTACGGCTGGCTGGCGCCGTGCAGGATGTGACCGAGCGCAAGATGGCCACGCTTGCCGTCGAAGCGAGCGAGCGACGCTATCGCAAGCTATTCCAGTACTCCCTCGGCCTCATCTGCACGCACGATCTCCAGGGTGATGTGCTCTCGGTGAACCCCTCGGCCGCGGCCTCGCTCGGTTACGAGATGGGTGACTTGCTCGGCGCCAACCTCAAGGACTTCATGTTGCCGGAACGGCGGGCGCAGCTCGATCGCTACCTGCAGCGCATACAGGCCGAGCGCATCGCCATGGGCATCCTTGAGCTCGTCGCCTCGGATGGCACGCTGCGCTACTGGCGCTACCAGAATGTGCTGGACGAAGACGCCGACGAACCCTACGTGCTCGGCCACGCCCAGGACGTGACCGAGCAGCGCCGCTACGAGAACACGCTGATCGAATGGTCCACGCGCGATCCACTCACCCACGCGATGAACCGCCGTTACCTTGCCCAGCTCGAAGAACGCACCCATGGGCGCGGCGCGTGGGGCTGCATCGTCGTCGATCTGGACCACTTCAAATCCATCAATGACACCTACGGTCACGCGCGCGGCGATGAAATCCTTGTCGCGGTGGCGCAGCAGTTGCGCGATTGCAGTGGACCTGGCGATGTCGTGGTCCGTATGGGCGGCGATGAATTCCTGATGGTGATCGACAAGGCTGACGATGTGTCTGGCGTCATGGAACGCCTGCGGCGCGCACTGGCGGTCAGCTCATGGTCGCTTAGCCTCGGTGCTGCCGTGGCACACGCAGGGGAGCCCGTCGATCAGGTCATCGCCCGTGCGGATGACCAGCTGTATGCCCACCGCGCTGTGGCGCGGCACGCGACGCGTTAGGTGAATGCGGCCTGCTGTAATGAAGCGTAGGCTGCGACGAGCGCATCCGCCGAGAAACTCAGGTTCCTTCCACTGGGATTCGGAAGCACCCAGGGAACACAGCCCTGCATCATTACGGCCTGCCTTCCCCAAGCGATATCGCGCTGCGCGGTGAGCGCGCTATACGCCGCCTTTCCAAGGAACGCGATGTAGTGCGGCTTGTACTTCCGAAGCGTGGCGTTGAAGGGGCCGGCCGCGGAAGCAAACTCCTCGCGCCCAAGCTCGTCGGCACCCGCTGTCGGCCGCCGGACCACAGCCGTGATGCCGCATCCGACTTCGAGCAGGCGCCGGCCTTCTTCAGCAGCAAACAGTGTCGGCGTGAAACCCGAGCGATGCAGTACCTGCCAGAACCGGTTCGAGCGCCCGGCGAAATGGTGGCCTGTTTCGGCCGCGAGCAAGCCGGGATTGATACCGCAGAACAACACGGTCAGCTCCGGCGCGATGATATCGGGCAGCGCGGCGCTCATCGGCAGATGGCATTCACTGCCTTGCGCGCCAGTGCGTACAGCTCGTCACGCGGCGTGCCGGCGCGTGCGCGGATGGCCATCGTATGCATGGTGGCAGAGGCCAGCATGGCTAGCGCATCAGGGTCCGCGTTGGCGGAAAGCTCGCCATCGGCTGCGGCCTGTTCAAGCCGCACGCGGAAGCGTTCGTCGAGGCCCACGAAACCATCGCTCACGATCTGGCGGACCACCGGGTCGTCGAGAGCCTCGGTCACGGCCGTACCAACCACGAAGCAGCCGCGTGGCTGGCCTTCGCCCGAAAAGTAGATGCCGAGGGCCGCGTCGTAGGCCTGCATCAGCGTGTCACCGAGCGGCTTGCCCGGCGCAAGCGCCTCGGCCATCAAGGCGAACTTGCGATCCCAGTAGTCGGTGAGCGCTTTCACATAGATGTCGTGCTTGTCGCCGAACGCCGCCTTGAGGCTCGGGCGGTTCATGCCCGTGGCGGCGGAGAGGTCATCCAGCGACGTGCCTGCGTATCCGCTGCGCCAGAAGGCATCCGCGGCGTGGCGCAGGGCCGTCTCCGGCTCATAGGCGCGCGGCCGGCCGCGGGGGCGCTTCGCGGCATCGTTAGATTTTGTTCGATCTTGCATAAAAACCCTTGAAGGCCATCCTGCCCGTACATATTATGCGGTGTAGTACAAAATTCAACTGCGCGATCGGCCCCTTGGGTGGTCCCGCTTAACTCACGACGAAACAGGTAGTTACGATGACCACGCAGCTCGACGACGGCCGGCCCACCCGTTCTGGCGCCATCCGCTGGGCACTGATGATCGGCATCCCGGCCCTGCTGGCACTGGGGGGCCTGGCCTATCACCTGTCCCACACCGGCCAGGTCGAGACCGACGATGCCTACGTGCGTGCCGCCAAGGTCGCGATCAATGCCCGCGTGCCCGGCCAGGTGCTCGAGGTGTCGGTGGTGGATAACCAGCCGGTGCATAAGGGCGAGGTGCTGGTGCGGATCGACCCGGCGCCCTACCGCATCGCCGTCGATGCCGCGGAAGCCAGGCTCGCCAGCACGCGCCTGCAGGTGGAAGGGCTGAAGGCAACGTACCGCCACCAGCTGGCGGAGCTGCAATCGGCGAAGGACTCGGCCGATTTCAACCAGCGTGAGTTCGACCGCAAGAAGGCGCTGCTCGCCTCCGACTATGCATCCCGCGCCACGTACGAACGCGCGGAGACCGACCTGAAGGTGAGCCGTCAGCACATTGCCTCCGAACAGGAGGATGTAGCCAACACCATCGCTGCACTCGCGGGCGACCCGGCCATGCCGGTGGCGCGCCATCCGAGCGTGCGTGAGGCCCAGGCGCAGCTTGACCGCGCGCGGCTCGATCTTTCCTACACCACCGTCACTGCACCGGACGACGGCACGGTCGCGCGGGTGGATGACATACAGGCAGGCGATTTCGTCAGCGCTGGCGCACCGGTGTTCGCGCTCATTTCGAGCCGCGATGTGTGGATCGAAGCCAATTTCCGCGAAACGAACCTGACACACATGCGCCCCGGCCAGCGCGCCGACCTGCGCGTGGATGCCTACCCAGGCCATGTGTTCACGGCACGCATCACCAGCATGAGCCCTGGCACGGGCTCCGAGTTCTCGGTGCTGCCGCCGGAAAATGCGACCGGCAACTGGGTGAAGGTGGTGCAGCGCCTGCCGGTGCGCCTTGAACTGGAGCGCCCGGATCCGAAATGGCCGCTGTACTCCGGCATCAGTGTGCTGGTGGACGTGGATACGACCCAGCCCGCCGCACCCGAGCGTGTGGCGAGGACACCGTAATGAACGTGCCGAGCACCGCCACGTATTCGCCAGTCGAGCATCGCATGCTGATTCTCGCGGGCTTGCTGGCGACCTACATGCAGGCGGTCAACATCTCGATCCCGAACGCGGCGCTGCTGCGGCTGCAGGGCGGCTTGTCGATGACCGACGACCAGGTGGGCTGGGTGTTCACCTCGTATATCGCCGCGAGCGCGGTGGTAATGCCGCTGACGCATTGGCTCGCAGCGCGCTTCGGAAGGAAAACCATCTACCTCCTTTCGCTGGCGCTGTTCGCGCTTGGCCTCGCGCTCGACGTGCTGGCGACCACGCCATTGCAGTTCGTTGGCGCGCGCGTCGTGCAGGGTGCGGCGAGTGGCACGCTGGCGCCGCTGTCGATGTCGATCCTGCTGGCGGAACTGCCAGCGCTCAGGCATGGCCGCATCGGCCTGAGCTGGGCCGTCACCGGCACGCTCGGTATTCTTAGCGGGCCGTCCATCGGCGGCTTCCTGAGCGAAGCGTTCGGCTGGCACGCCATCTTCTCCATCAGCTTTCCGCTGGTCGCCTTCATCATCCTGGTCGTGGCGCTGTTCCTGCGCGAGCGCCGGCCGATGACGCGGGAACCCTTCGACTTCTTCGGCTGGGCGATGCTGTCGATCAGCCTGACCGCTGTGCAGATGCTGCTTGATCGCGGGCAGCGGCTGGAGTGGTTCGCTTCGACCGAGATCTGCCTTGAAGCTGCCGCGGCCGCGTTAGGTGCATGGCTCTATCTCGTCCACATCTTCACGCGACGGAACCACTACCTGGATCGCGCGCTGTTCACCCATCGCAACTTCACCCTCGGTGCGTTGCTCTACTTCGTGTTCGGCTTCGTCCTGCTACCGACGCTGGCGCTTACCTCGCCGATGCTGGAGGAGCTGCTTCGCTATCCGGGTGACGCCGCCGGTCTGCTGACGATCCCTCGCGGGCTCGGGATGATGGTTTGCCTGCTCGCGACGTGGCGTGTCTCGCCGCGGATCGATAACCGTCTTGTCCTGGCTGCGGGCGTGCTGCTGGTGACGCTGGGAAACTGGCGCATGGTCGGCTATTCGCCCCTCATGGATGGCTGGGCCGTGGGCTTCGCCGGCCTGCTACAGGGTGCGGGGCTGGGCATGCTGATGCCGGCGATCACCCGCGCGACCTTCAGCAGCCTTCCGCCCGCGTTACGCGCGCACGGCACCGTGCTTTTCAACCTGGCGCGCCTTTACGGGAGCACGCTCGGTGTGGCGGTCGTGCAGCTTTACTTCTTCATGAATACGCAAGGCATGCACAGCGCCCTTGCAGAGCACCTCCGGCCCTATGGCGCGTTCGCGCACATGTCGAACGCGACCACCGGTGCCGCGCTCGCAGCGATCAACGAAGGCGTCACCGGCCAGGCAGCCATGGTCGCCGTCATCGGGCAGTTCAAGTTGCTGTTCGTGGCGATGCTCGCCGTTAGCCCGCTCATCCTTTTTCTTCGCCCGCCCCGTGCGAGCCACTAAACCCCGGTAATGACATGAAAACCGCACGACCGAACCATGCAAGGCGCACCGCGCTCGCCGCGGTGCTGGGTAGCGCGACGCTGGCATTCCTCACCGGGTGCATGGTCGGGCCCGATTACCAGCGCCCTGGCGATACCGCGTCGGCGCACTACGACGTGGACGCCGAGCAGAGCCTGGGCCATGCCCGAGCAGATACGGCGCCGCAGGTGAGCTTCGATGCGACGATTGATGCCGACTGGTGGACGCTGTTCAAGTCACCGCGGCTCAACGAGGTCGTGAAGAAGGCGATCGACGGCAACCTCACCCTCGATGCTGCCAACGCGACGATCGCTCAGGCGAATGAAGCCATCGCCGCGGCGGGCGGCGCCCTGTCGCCGCAGGTGGCGTTTACCGCGGATGCCGGCCGCCAGCGCACGGGCTTCGGTGCCGGTCGTTCGACATCCAACGTCTACGGCGTGGGCCCCACCGTCAGCTTCGACTTCGATCTGTTCGGTGGCACGCACCGGCGCGTGGAGGAGGCGACCGCGCTGGCCGACCTGCAACGGCATCATTTCGATGCCGCGTACCTCACGGTGACGGGCGATGTCGTCACCGAGGCTATCAAGCTGGCCTCGGCGCGGGCGCAGATGGCGGCCGTGGAAGCGTTGCTCGCCACCGATCGGCATAACCTCGCACTCGTCACGTCTGCCCAACGCTTTGGCAGCGCGACCAGGGCCGATATCGCCCTGGCGCAAAGTCAGCTCGCGCAGGACGAAACCCTGCTACCGCCGCTCGCCCAGCAGCGCGATGTGGCGCGCCATGCCTTATCGGTGCTTGCAGGCAAGGGCCCCGCCGACTGGGTACCGCCGGATTTCGACATGGCCGAATTCACGCTTCCCGCCGAACTGCCGTTGAGCGTACCCTCGGAGCTCGCCAGGCAGCGTCCTGACATCCTCGCGGCCGAATCCCGGTTGCACGCGGCAAGCGCCGCGATCGGTGTGGCCACGGCCGACATGTATCCGCACCTGCAGCTTTCTGGCGCACTCACGCAGGCCAGCGCCGGGGCCGGGGTTGGCACATTGTGGGGCATCATCGGTTCGCTCGCCGGTCCCGTCTTCGATGGCGGCACACTCAAAGCGAACCGTCGTGGCGCCATCGATGCCTACGAAGCGGCGCTGGCGAACTACCGGCAGACCTTGCTCTCGTCACTGGGGCAGGTGGCCGATGTGCTGCAAGGTATCGGCCACGATGCCGAGGAATACGCCACACAAGGCCGGGCGCTCGATGCCGCGGAAACCAGCCTCACACTAAGCCAGGAAGGTTTTCGGGCGGGTGACGCCAGCCTGCTTGCCGTACTGGATGCCCAGCGTGCCCGCCAGCGTGCGCTGATCGGCCAGATCCAGGCGCGCACGGCGCAGTACCTCGATGCGGTACAGCTCACCGTGGCGCTGGGTGGGCGATCGGAAAACGCCTTCCTTAGAAAAGCCCGCTAACGGCAAAGAGGCCGCCCGACCCGGGATGCTCGGCCAGCGCGGCCTCCGTCAGCCGGGCGCGCGATGTCGAAACATAAGCAACACCGTCGCGGTCGAACGCCAGGCTCCCAACGTGAGGCGCAGGTAGCGGGACGGATCGCTCGGTGGCGCCATTGGCGGCAAGCTGCACGATACAACTGCCGCCCCACATGGCCACCCACACCGTTCCGTCCGGCGCGACGGCCATGCCATCCGGCTTGCCTGGGGCGTTGAGAAAATCAGTGACCACCGTGGGCTCGTCGAGTGACAGCTGGTCCTCGCGGCGTGGATACGCCAGCAACGTGCGACTCAATGTGTCGACGACCAACAGCCGCTTGCCGTTGGCGACGAAGGCGATCCCGTTAGCGACGCCCAAGCCTTCGGCAACCTGTACCACCTCGGCGCCGGGCGAAGGGGCGTAAAACAAACCGCCGCGCGCATGGAGAAGGCCGCGGTGCATGGAACCCACCCAAAGGCCTCCCAACGCGTCCACCGTCATGTCGTTGAAACGGCAACCGGGAGCCAAAGGTGCGATTGGCCCGGGTGTGAGGGCGCCAGTGCGGATATCGACAACAAAGAAGCGATCCTCACCCGCACCCACCCACGTGCCATCCGGCTGCTGAGCCAATGACCACAAGGCTTGACCGAGCGGAACCTCATCCAGCCGCTTTTCACCGGGGTTCCAACGCAAAAGGCGGCGTCCTGCGGGATCAAGCCAGATGACATCCTCACCATCCATCCTCACCGATTCGCCGACGAGGGCGTGCGGATGCGCAACGAGGAGCGTGGCACTCATGCGAGCTGGCGCCGCGCCGCGTGGATGCCAGCGAACCCTTGCGCCGTGGCGTCGGCGGCATCCACGGCCTGCGAGCCGATGCCGACGTGCGCGAGTGCTGCGGCGTATAGCGCACAGACGGGTGCGGATCCCACCAGTGTTACCGAGCCTTCAAGTGGGTATATCGAACGCGCATCCGCGATCTCGGAGCCAATCAGCAAGCCGCGCAGATACGATGCTGCATCGCCTCGTGCAAGGTCGCCGCGGATGACCCGCGCGCGGACGCCAAACAGCGCCGTACCTAACCCTGGTTGGCGCCTGGAGCCCGCATCCACGCCCGCATTGAAGGCCGTGCCTATAACGGCGGGCGCGGCGACAACGGAAGCGAGCATCCCGGCCGCCGTCAGCCGATCAAAGATCTCGCCCGACATCGCTGTCATGAATTCCTGCACCTTGCCCCCTTCGATCCGGACCCATTTTCCGTGGGTACCGGGCAGGGCGACGATACCCGCTTGTGGCAGGCGGCCGGCCCTGAGCAAGCCGAACAGCTCGGTCTCTTCGCCGCGCATGATGTCGGGAGCATGGTCTACCGCGCGGCGACATGCGAGCCCTGGCACGATGTACATGGCGCAATCGGCGATCGTCGTGGCGTGGAGCCGCAAGGCAAGCTCCTCCAGTCCGATAGGGCAGTCGGCATAGCCGGCATCCTCCCAGCCCACGTTTGAGCCGACCATCCCGCAGGCGTAAATCATCCCGGCGTCAGGCCAGCGGGCCGCAAGCCGCGCTATCTGCGCCTGCATGCCCGCCTTGTCGAGCGACCCGATACCCGCAGGTTCGGCGAACGCGTCCCGCACGACGCCGTTGTCGTCCAGAAGAAACGAGCGAAAGTTCGAACTTCCCCAGTTGATCGCAATAAAGTCACGCGCCATGAAAACCCCTTAGCGACGCGTCACCGACGCGCCACCATCAATCGGATAAATACCACCGGTCATCCACGCGCTGGCATCGCTGGCCAGGAACAGGGCGAGCTCGGCGACATCCCCGGCCGTGCCAAGCCTGCCCAACGGGTGGCGGCCTACGTTGCGTTCGCGCGCAGCAGAAGGGTTATCGTCTCGCTCGAACGATGCCCGCAACAGCGGCGTATCGATCGATGCAGGTGCGATGCCGTTAACGCGAACCTGCCACGGCGCGAACTCCAGCGCCGCGGTACGTACCAGCGATTCGAGCGCCGCCTTGCTCGCCGCGTAGGCAGCAAGAGTCGGTGTGGCGAAGCGCGCGTTGATTGAGGTCGTGAGTACCACCGAGCCACCGCCCGCCTCACGCATGCCGGGCACCATGTGCCTGAGCAGGCGCACGGCGGAGATGACGTTGGTGTCGTACGTATCGCGGAACAGTGCATCGTTCGACTCAAGGATCGAGCCTGGCGGGCTTATCCCGGCGCAATGAACGAGGATGGTGGGCCGGCCCAGGGAGAGCGACGTGGCTTCCACGGCCTCACGCACGGCGACGTCATCGCGAAGATCTACGCTGAGTGACAGCGACACCCCCGATGAAGGGGCCAGGTCCAGTCCCGCCACCGCGACGCCTTCCTCACGCAGCCGCCTTGCGACGGCTGCACCGATACCGCTGCCGCTACCTGTCACGAGGGCGACCTTTCCCGCCCATGCCTTGCTGTTCAAGCGAACGCCCCTTTCGTGTGCGCGGCCCTGGCTCAGAACCGCCAGGTGACCGTGGCCATGTAGTTGCGTCCGTATATCACATTGGTGCGCAGGCCTTCCTCGTAACCATCGAACGTACGCTGGCGGCTGTTGAGGAGGTTGGTGGCTTCCACCTGTAGGGAGATCTGCGGAGTGAAGTTGTAGCTGACCGATGCCGCCAGATCCTTATAGGTATCGTTATAGATACCGGTGGCAGCCGTGGAGAGGCCCACCAGGTAGCGATTGCGCCAGTTGTAGGCCACGCGCGAGCTGAAGGGGCCCTTCTCGTAGTAGACGATGAGGTTGTAGTTGTTCTTCGACAGGCCCGGGAAGGTCAGCGAGCTGCCGTTGACGTCCTTGATCGGGGTGCTGGAATCGATATAGGTGTACGTCGCTACCATGCCAAATCCATCGAGCGGATCGGGCAGGAAGGTGAACGGTACCTGGGCCAGCAACTCGGCGCCCTGGACCTTGGCCGAATCGCCGTTGACCTTGCGGTTGATGAAGTAATTCACGCCACCAATGTTCTCCGCGCTCTGCTGCTGCACGATGAACGTCGACACATCCTTGTAGAACAGGCCGGCGGAGACCATGCCGGTATCGTTGTAGTAGTACTCCAGCGAGAGGTCGTACTGATCGGCCTTGAATGGCTTCAGTCCAGGCGCACCGCCGCTGCCGGTACCCGGCGTTACCTGCACGCCGTTGACGAACACGGCGCTGTTGTTGAGCGACACGCCGTTGTTCAGGTCTTCCGTGTTCGGGAACGCGACCACGCGGGCCGCACCACCGCGTACCAGCAACTGATCGGTGATCTCCCACTTCGCGATGAACGAGGGTAGCCACTCGCGGGTCGTGCTGCGGTAGTCGGTGGGGCTGGCCTGGCCTGTGGCCGTGATCAGGTTTCCACTGGAGTCCAGCTCACGCTGCACGTAGCGCAGGCCGAAGTTACCCGAGACCGGCATGCTTCCCGCGTTGAAGCTCCAGTCTGCCTTGGTATACGCCTCGGTGAACTTCTCATCGATGCTGAAGGTACCGGCATAGGCGAGCGCGTTGTCGCGCCCATCCAGGCACTGGGCGTTCTGGCTGATTGCCGGGATGTTCGTGAACGCGTCGCAGCCGGTGAACACCGAGCGGTAGCTGCCGAGGAAGCTGCGTGGCAGCCCATCGAACTCGCCCTTCATGAAGTTGTTGTTGCTGTACACCCGCAGATAATCGGCCAGCGCCGTCGCCGGAACGCCGCCGGTAGGGCGGATATCGGCGCGCAACGGATCCTGGTCGCTCTTGATTTTGGTTGCGCGGGCGCCGAAGGACAGAGACTGCCAGTGGTCGTTGTCGAAGTTCCAGACCCAGTCGGTGCGCGCCGCCGGCGCGTCGGTCTTCGCCCGGTAGTCGTTGTCGAACAGGATGGACATGGCCATCTGGTTCGGATCGGTCAGGTTCACGCCGCCGATGTTGAAACTACCGAAGTTGCCCGAGCGCAGGTCGTAGTCGATCACCGATGTGATGCCTGACTTTGGCTGCAACCGCATGTAGTTCTGGTGATAGTCGGCCTTCGAGCGGTCGTATGAGATCTCCGCTGAACCATCGAGGTGGTCACCCGCATGGAAGCTGCCACGCAAGGCAGTGGACCACACGTCCGCCTCGATGTCCGCGATCTCCGTGTTGGCCTGGATGGGCGTGGTGGCCCGGCCGGCCAGCAGGATATTGTGGTTCGAGTAGGTGGCGTTGCTCAAGCCCGCGCTGGGATTGAACGCCAGCCAGTAGCGATCGCGATCCGCCGTCTGCTTGGAATAGAAGGTATCGCCGACGATCTCCACGCCCGGTGTCGGCCGCCACTGCAGGATCGCACTCACGCCCTTCTTGGTGCGGTCATCCTCGATGTTCTGCGCGCGCATATCGGTGCTGCCGAAGTGCTTCACGCCGGCGCTGTCAGTGAACTGCGAGTAGCCGGAGAAGGTATCCAGGCCCTGCTGCACGACGGTGGCGTGGCTGTACGTGGCCGCGACCATGGCGCCAAACGTCTCGTCCTTGTTCCGGCCTGAGAGCAATGCGAAGCCATCGCCGCCACCCTTGCGGGCGAGCTTGCTGTAGGTACCCGAGACGCTCACCACATTCTGGTCGCCATCGGCGTTCAACGGCATGCGTGTTTCGATGTTGACGATACCGCCTAGTGCACCGGAGACCTGGTCCGCGCTGGCGAGCTTGGTGACTGAAAGGCGCGAGATCACCTGCGAGGGCACGAGCGTCAAAAGGCCATACGTGGAGGTGTTGAGCTGATCCAGGCCATTGCCGCCACGGCCCGTCGCGTCGAAGATCTCGCGGCCGTTGTACAGGTACACGTTCTGGCTGAGGCCGCGAACGAGGATGTTGCTGCCTTCACCCATGCCGCGTTCGAGCTGCACGCCCGCCACACGCCCGAGCGATTCGGCGACGTTGGAATCGGGCAGCTTGCCGATGTCATCGGCGACGATCGCATCGACGATTTGTGAGGAATCCTTCTTCAGGTCTCGCGACTTTTCCAGGCTCTGCCGGATACCGGAGACGGTGACGCCTTCGAGGTTCACCGGGTTCTGCGTCTGCGGCGCACCGGCATCCGCTGCCGGCGGTGCGGTCGCCTGGCCTGCCGCCGAAGGTGCTGCGGTTTGAGCGACGGCCGGCACGGATGCGAAGAGCACCTGTGCGATCAGGGCCGACAGGATGGTACGCCGAGCAAGAACCATGTTTTTTTCCTCCCCCGAGGTGGTGAGCCCCGGGAAAGCAGCCGTGCTACCGGCCCCACTTTCTTCCCCGTCGCTCGCACGAATATCGCTGTGTATCGCCGTTCGCCAGCGTGATTTGCGCTTGGCATGGTGTAACTATTATAGCAATATAGATGGGCACGCAAGAGCGACCGCACAAGGATTTGCTGCTGCAAAGCAGCATGAAAAGCGCTTCGCGAAGGCATTTCTCTCGTCGTTCGACGCCCAAGGAAAACCGCGCATGACGCAACTGGCTGGTGTCTTTCCCATTGTTCCAACGATCTTCCATGCGAGCGGCGCGATCGATCAGGCCGGCACGCGCAACGTGCTCGACTACATCATCGATGCGGGCGCCGCGGGTGTCGTCTTCCCCGGGCTGGCGAGCGAGTACGACATGCTCAGCGTGGAGGAGCGCATCGAGCTGACGACGTTGCTTGGCGAATGGATTGGCGGACGCGTGCCGTTCATTGTCGGAGCCAGTCATGCCGATGCGGCGATCTCCGCGCAGCTGGCCACGACGGGCGCCACCGCTGGCGCCGTGGCAGCCATGATCCTCACGCCGCACAAGCACGCCGGTGATCCTGCGGCGATGGCGGCCTACTTCAACGACATCCACGAAGCCTCAGGCGTCGCGATCATGTTGCAGAACGCGCCGGCGCCGATGGGTGTCGGGCTGGGTGTGGCGGAGGTCGCGGCACTCGCCCGTGCCGTGCCAGGCATCCGCTACGTCAAGGAAGAAACCCAGCCATCCGGTCATCGCATCACAGCGCTGATGGACGCGGCCGGCGCAGGCGTGGAAGCGGTGTTCGGGGGGGCAGGCGCCCGCTATGTGATCGACGAGCTCCAGCGGGGCGCGATCGGCACCATGCCGGCATGCGAGGTCACCGAGGTTCATGTCGCGATGCTGGCGCGGCATGCCAGCGGTGACCTCGATGGCGCACGGGAACTGTTCGAGCGCACGCTTCCGTTGCTGAGCATGCAAGCCGTGTTCCGGTGGCGGCTAACCAAAGCCGTGCTGCTGCGCCGCGGGCTCATTGCATCCGATCACGTCCGTGCACCGGGACCGGCCCTCGATAGCTGGGACCAGCGCGAGCTGGACGATCTGCTGGCGCGCATCGTCGATCTCCTTCCGCTCGACCGTGTCCCTGGGAAACAGGAGAGAATGACGCCATGACCAGCCCTGTCAGCAACGTCGAGACGTTCATCGTCACGGTGCCGCGCGATACGCCCTACCTCGGCCCGTTAGGCCCAGGCGAACGCGTCAACGCGCGCGGCTACGTGGTACGCAAGGGTAACGGCACCATCTATCCCTCGGTGGATCGCTCCATCGCCGTACGCATCACTTGCGCTGACGGGAGCGAAGGCTGGGGTGAAACCTATGGTATCTGCGCACCACGCGCGACCACCGAGATCATCAACGACCTGCTGGTGCCGGAGCTGATCGGGCGTGATCCGGAGGACGTCGAAACCATTTGGGATGACCTGTACGGATTGATGCGCGTGCGCGGATGTACCTCGGGCTTCCATGTCGATGCGATCACCGCGCTGGATATCGCCTTGTGGGACCTGCGCTCCCGTGCGCACGGGGTGCCGCTGTGGCAGATGCTCGGCGAACGCCAGCGCGAACGCATACCCGGTTACCTTTCGGGCCTGCCGGCGGGCAACCTGAAGGAACGCGTCGAGATGGCCGTACGTTTCCAGAAGGAAGGCCATGACGCGTTCAAGATCCACACGGCGGTAAGCACCGAAGGCATCGTCGAAGAAGTCGCGGCCCTGCGTCAGGCCCTGGGCGACGACGCGCTGTTAATGGTCGACCTGCACTGGAAGTTTGACCCGCCTGGCGCACTCGCCCTGGCCGAGCAACTCGCACCCTATCGTCCCTTCTTTGCCGAGGCGCCGATCAAACCCGAAGACGTCGATGGCCTGGCCTGGCTGGCCGAGCGCTCGCCTGTGTCCATTGCTGCAGGTGAGGAGTGGTATACCGAACATGACGCGCGGTTGCGCCTGAACCGCAGGAGCATCGCCTTTATCCAGCCCGAGATGGGCCATGCGGGTATCACCCAGTACCGCCGGATCACCCGGCTTGCCGATGCCGCCGGCGTCACTATGGCCCCGCATGCCACCGTGGGCACGGGCCTGTTCCTTGCGGCAAGCCTGCATATGTCGAGCACGGTGCCGCGGTTCTGGCGCCACGAATGGCAGCACTCGGTATTCGCGCGCTCGTTGCAACTGCTGGAGACGGACATGGCGTACGTCGATGGCCACTACACGCTGCCCACCGGTCCCGGCCTGGGCGCACGCCCCGGTCCGCGCTTCTGGGATTACGCCGAACTGGCGACCTGAGTGGTGGGCACCGCGACGATCGTGGCGGACGATCGCGGTGCCATCTTCACCCCAAGCCACGCTACGCCAAACGCGATGGGGTGCAGCAACGCCATAAGGACAAAGCTTCGATCGAAGTGCCCGGACGAGACAAGGCCGGCCACGACCTGCGCTGACAACATGCCGCCCAGTGCACTGCCCGCGCCAATCAAGCCCGATATCGTGGCGATGTAGCGGCTGGGATACAGGTCGACCACCAGCGTACTGATATTGATCTGGAAGATGAGGTGCGCGAACGCCACGGCCGAGCCGATGGCGAACAGGAGCCATAGCGCGGGGTGGAAGGCGGCCGCCAGGCCAATGGGGGCGAGCATCGCCGCGCCTGCCATTGCGATGAGCCGGCTGCGCGTGGGCTCCATGCCGCGCTTCACCAGCGCGCTGGAGATGGCGCCGCCGCCGATGCTGCCTACGTCGGCGGCGAGGTAGACGACCCAGGCGAGTGAAGCGACAGCGGCCAGCGACATACCGCGCACATCGTTGAGGTACTTGGGAAACCAGAAAAGGTAGAAGTACCAGACGGGATCGGCGATAGCACGGGCTAGCACCAGCGTCCACAGCGTGCGATCGCGTAACACGCGGCCCCAACGTGAGGCCTCGGATTCGGCGTTGGGCAGCTTCGCCGGCCGCGGTTCCCTCGGGTGGAGCCACACCCACGCGGCCATCCAGAGCAAGCCCGCCGCGCCGGTCACGACGAACGCGGCGCGCCATCCGTAAACCAGTGCCACACCGCCGATCAACGGAGGTGCGAGCGTCGCGCCCACCATGGCGCCCGCCGTGTATATGCCGTAGGCGAGTCCCTTTTCAGAGGGCTTGAAGCGTTCGGATACGACCTTCGTCCCGACGGTGTAATTGCCTGGCTCGCCAAGGCCCAGGGCAAAGCGCGCCGCGCCCAGTTCGAACGCACTGCGCGCCATGCCGGTAAGCAGGTTGGCGATAGACCACCACGCGACAAACAACGCCAGCGCGAGTCGCGAACCCAGCCAGTCGGTCAAGCGGCCGGCCAGCAAGTAAGCGATGGTGTAAGCGACAAGGAACGCCTGCACAATGTGCGCGTAGGCGGAATCGCTGATGCCCAGATCAGCCTGGATGGTGGTGGCAAGGATCGATAGCGCCTGGCGGTCCAGGTAGTTGATCACCGTGGAGACGAACAGCAGCGCAAGCAGCACCCAGCGGAAGCGGTCGGATTTCGCTTTCCCTACGTCGTCCGCCATGCCTTGCCCCCTTCAACCGGTCGACGGAAGCTATTACTAAAATAGCAACAGGTCAATGCGCGCTGCGGCAGGGCTCAGGCAATCTCGACAGCGGCGGCGCGCAGTGCTTCCACCAGTTCGGCCGTGGCGTTTTCCGGAATCCAGCCGGACATGGCGAGGCCGGCCACGACCGGCTCGCCCGTCGTCACGGCCACGATGTGGTGATCGCGTTCGTCGGCCACGTGCACGCGTGCGTAGCCCTGCTGGCGCGTTGCCTCAAGGGTGGCCAGCAAGCGTTCGATCCCCTCAGGGAACATCGGAATGTCCTTGCCTTCATACAGCTCGCGTACCTCATCATCCGGCAGCTGCGCCAGGAGCACGATGCCGATGCCGCTGGTGGTGGCGGGCAGCAAGCCGATGCGGCCCAGGCCGCGGGCGGCTTCGATGCCCGGCGGTGCGTGGAACAGGTAGCTGACGCTATCGTTCCACAGCACGCCCATGGCAACGGTATGGCCGAACCGGCGCAGCCGTTCCAGTTCGGGCAGCGCCCGCCGGATAAGCCCAGAGGCAAACAGGCTCTGCGCGGCCAGTACATGCATGCCTGCACCCGGCGCGTACTTGCGGTCGGAGGTCTGCCGGACGATGCCCATATAGGCCAGCGTCTTGAGCAGGCGGTTCACCCGCGTCGTGTTCGCGCCCAGCTGGCGGGCCAGCTCACGGCAGCCGATTGGCTCCGGCGCCGACGCCAGCGCCTGCAGCGTAAGGATGCCGTCGATCAGGCTTTGGTTGGGTTGGGCGTTGGGCTTGGCGCGCATGGCGCACAGAGTAGCCGTACCACGGGGCCCGTGGCGATCCTCAGGGAAAAACCAGCCGCTCGCCCTGCGCCGGTACAACAAAGTGCACACCAAGCGTATTACCAGCGGCCAGTTGCGTCGTGATGAGCGCGCGCGGGTCACGCCCTTCATCGAGGCTCGGCTTGATGTGATCCACCACGACGGTAAGCCCCCGCAGTGCATCCTTGCCACCGCTCGCATCTTCCAGTGCCTGCAGTTCGCGCAGGAGCCACGCGGGCGTCAGGTGGCCAAACAGCTTCGCATCGGGCACATCGTTCGGAAACGAGGCCTCGATCTGGATGCCCTTGAGTGCGTGGCTACGCACCAGTGGCGCAAGCGCCTGCCATACGTCGGCAAGGTCGCGCTTGCCGTGCGCCAGTGCATCGGGCCCGGTATCGCCGAAGTAGGCGTAGTAGTCGCCACCGGCGCGCAGCAGCACCATCGATGACACCACCGCGTCGTGGCTCAACGGCCATAGCTTGGCGGACATCGAGGTACCCTGCACGGGAAACCAGGTGCCGGGTGCCTCGACGGCAAGGTGATACCAGCCCAGTGCCGGCGCCTTCCCCCGGTCAGCCAGGTTAGGCCACGCTTCCCAGTTGAAGTAATCGCGGCTAAGTACATCGAGCGTGGAGGCCAACCCGTAGACCGGCTTGTTCCCATGATCCTCGGGCGAGGCAATGACCAGCCCCGCAACGTGGTCCAGGTGGCCGTGGCTAATGAAGTACGCCGAGATGCCCTGGTGCAGGATGTCGCCCGTGCTGTTCTTCAGGGCACCGCTGGCGCGGGCCTTCTCGATCCCGGCGACCAGCGTGCCGGCATCCAGGGCGAGGTAATGCTCGTCGCCGCGGGCCTTGATCAGGTAGCCCGAGAGGTTATCGCTGGAGACGCCGCCTTCCACGCCCAGCGTCACCAGTTCGAAGCGAGGTGGCTCGGCGGCATGCGCGGCGACGGTCGCGGCGGCGAGGCAAAGCGCGGCGAGCGCGCGGCGTAGGCTGGTCATGGGCGTTGAGATGGTTTTGGCAAAGCGCGGGAAAAAGGGACAGGCGTAAGGTAGAGCCCCGGTAGGTTAGAGGATCAGGGTTATGGCTGTATTGCTCGCCGTGAATGTCGGCCTCCCGCAGGATATGGCGTGGCAGGGGAAGACCGTGCACACCGCCGTCTGGAAACGGCCGGTGCAGGGGCGGGTGATGGTGCGCCGGCTCAACATTGATGGCGACGGGCAGGGCGACCTTGCCGGGCACGGTGGTGAGCACCGCGCCGTGATGGTTTACCAGGCAGCGTCGTATCGCTACTGGGAGGCTTTCCTCAAGCGGCCCACGCTCGATTACGGCAGCTTTGGCGAAAACCTCACGGTGGATGGCCTCCCCGATGACGAGGTATGCATCGGCGACCGCTACCGCATCGGCGATGCACTGTTAGAAGTGACGCAGCCGCGCGTCACCTGCTACCGCGTGGCGCTGCGCATGGGTGAGCCGCGCATGGCCAACTTGCTGGTCTCGCATCGCCGCCCGGGGTTCTATTTCCGCGTGATCGAGGAAGGGTTGATTGGTGCAGGCGACACCATCACCAAGGAACAGGAAGGCAGCGGCATGACCGTTGCCGAGATCGATGCGTTGCTTTACCTTCCGGGGAAGACACCGGCGAAACTGAAACGCGCAGTGCAAATCCCGGCGCTGAGCAAGGGATGGAAGCAGTCATTCGATGAGCTGCTGGCAGCGGGGCCGGAAGCCAGCGGGAATGTGGCACTCGGTGGCCCGGCGTCCGAACCTCCGGCCTGGAACGGGTTTCGCGACATGCGCGTCGCAGCCATTCATGCAGAGAGTGCGCACGTGCGCTCGTTCGTGCTCGAGCCCGTGGATGGTAAGGCATTGCCGCGAGCGCGGGCTGGGCAGTTCATCGTGCTGCGCTTGCAGCCACCCGCACCGCGAGCGGCCATCATCCGCAGCTACTCGCTGTCAGATACCTCGCTCGATGGCCGCTACCGCATCTCGGTGAAACGTGGGTCCGGCGAAGGTAGCCGTTATCTGCATGACGAGATACATGAGGGCGATATCTTTGGTATCAGCGCGGCACGCGGCACCTTCAACCTGGTGGATGATCTGAGCCCCGTGGTGTTATGGGGTGCAGGTATCGGCATCACGCCCTTGCTTTCCATGCTGCATGAGCTGGCGCTTGCCGCGCCGCGACCGATTTACTGGATCTATGGCGCGCGCGACGGAACGGACAATCCGTTTACTGACGAAGTCGGCGCGCTTATGAACGTGCTACCGGGCGTGAGACATCTTCTCGCCTTCAGCAAGCCGAACCCCATGGACCGCGAGAAGCGCGTGTTCGACGTCGAAGGCCATATTGGCCTTCCCCACCTCATCGAACTGGGCGTACCCAAAGATGCACGCATTTATCTCTGCGGACCTTCCCGCTTCCTGGCCGAACTTCGCGAAGCACTTCCCGCCGCCGGGTACACCGATGTCATCTCGGAATTGTTCGGGGCCCAGGAAGGTTTTCAGCCAGGTGTCGTCGGCGCCAAGGTCACGCCCCCGCACGAACCTCCGGTACAGGACAGCAACGGCCCGACGGTAGCGTTCGTGCGTAGCGGCATCGCGGTGCGCTGGAGCGCGGCAACCTACCCAAGCATCCTGGAGCTGGCCGAAGCCTGCGACGTACCCGTGCGCTGGTCATGCCGATCTGGCGTCTGCCACAGCTGCGAAACGGCATTGATCGGCGGCGACGTGGAATACACCAACGAACCCCCCGATCCACCCGCCGAGGGCCGTGTGCTCATCTGCTGCAGCCGGCCTGCCGGGGATATGCAGATTGATCTATAAATGAATTACCGCAGATCCGCACGAAGATCCCGCACCCCTTTCCCAAGTCGCTGGCGCAACAACGTGCGTAACGTGGCGCCGTCCTCGTAACCCACTTCGGCCGCGATCGCCTCGATATCCATACCGCTGCCGTGCAGTAGCGACTGCGCACGCTCCACGCGAAGATCCTGGAAATAGGCGAGTGGCGATTTGCCTAACACGGCCTGGCAGCGACGCTGCAACGAACGGGGACTCGTAGCCAGCGCGCTGGCCGCCTCATCCAACGAGAAGCCGTGCTTGAGCTGATCGCGTGACCAGCGTTCGAACTTGAGAATGAGCGGATCGGCCTGCGCGAGGTGGTTGGGGATGATGTACGGCGCCTGCGAGCTGCGGATATCGGCGAGAAGGTAGCGCGACACCAGGTTCGACAACTCGGGACTGGCCTTGCGTATGAGCCATAGCGCCAGATCCAGATGGCCCATCGCGGCACCGGCGGTCACGCCGACATCGGTGGGAACGAGCATGCGCGATTCATCCAGGCGAACCTGTGGATAGCGTTGGCGGAACAGCGGGGCCAGCCACCATGTCGTCGTCGCCTCACGCCCGTCCAGCAAGCCGGCCTCCGCAAGGATGAACGTCCCAATGCACGAGGCGGCGATCTGTGCACCCGCGTCGCGCCAGGCCAGGAGTTGTTTCGTCGCCTTGCGTACATCGGGCCGCGCGAGCGCGGGAACCAGGACGTCCGGTGAGCCGGCACCCAGTGCCGGAACAATGACCCAATCAGGTTTGAGTTCTTCGGTGATCGGCTTCACCGGGATGGTGATGCCCAGCCCCGAGCGCACTTTCTTGCGCACACCGACGACAGTGACATCGAAACGCGGCGCGCTCCCCATGTGCACCATCGCGAACTTGTTGGCGAGCGATAGCGCGTCCAGCAGGACCGTGAGGCCGGTATCGAACAGCCCATCGAGGGCGAGAACGGCGATGCGCATGGCGTAAATGACCATAAAGGTGTCGTTTACGACGATACCCCGATGGTGCCGTGCTGCCTAGAGTGGACCTCGTTCCATCACCTACCGCAGAAACGAGGAAGCGCCATGAAAATCTTTGCCATCGCTAATGTGCCCGGCTCGCTCACCCCCGAGCAGCTTCAGCCGCACATGCCCGCCGAAGTGCACGCCACGCTCAAGCTATACCTCGACGGCAAGGTCGAGCAGTTCTGGTTCCGCGATAAGGCCGGCCCGATCTTCCTGATGGACGCCCCCTCTATCGAACAGGCACGCAGCACGCTCGATAGCCTGCCGCTCGTGGCCGCCGGCCTCATGAGCTATGAGCTTCTCCCGGTCATGCCGTTGATGCCGCTGGGCCGTCTGCTCCCGGCCGCATAACGTAGTGAGACGCCCGGTACGCACGACGCGCGCCGGGCAGTTTCCCGTGGTTCATTCACCTGACTACACGCCAACGTATCCCTGAATGCGCGCCATGCACTCACGCGACGGCGACGCATTTATCGACCATCCGTTCAGCGAATCCGCTTCACGCTCTGATCCGAGGGTGCCAAGTGTGCACGCCTGGAGGATCACCATGAAACGCCTCATGCTTGTGCTTACCGTGCTCGTGACCGCTTCGTCGCTTAGTGGCTGCATTATCGATGACCGCCGTCCGAACCATTACTACGACCATCACGACAGCTACCACTGTGACAGCCGTTATAACGATTGCCGCGGCTGGCACCACTAACGCGTAAGAAAAACGGGCGGCATGGAGAAGCGCTAGCGAAGCCGCTTCTCCATGTCGTCGATGCTTTTCCGGCCCATGACCTGCAAGTTGCGCAGCTCGGCAATGGCGCTTTCCTCATCCCTGGCGATGGCCTGGATTTGCTGAATCCTGTGGTTGTAGTCCGACGCAAGGTCGTGCGACATCAGCAGCTTCCCTGAGGCCTTATCCATCGTGATCTTGCCGAGGTTAGCCTCGGCGAAATTCAACAGGCCGTTGGCGGCGATGTGGAAGTTTTCCTCGACCCCCAGGAAGTGATCCATCGCCTTCTCGAGCGCTGGCATTTTTTCGTCGAAGCCACTGAAGGCACCCGCCCGTTCGCCCGGCGGCAGCTCGTTGAGCAGGCCGCGGAGTGACTGGACGAACTCCGCATAGTCCCTGATGGCGCTGCGGGTTTCGGCAAGGCTTCGGGTCAAGCGGTCGCGGCCCTCGGCAATGCGCTCCTTATCAACCAGCGTGGCGGGTGCAAGCACGGTTTCGATCTGCAGGGCATCCTGTGCCGCCTGGTGCTGCGCTTCGCGCTGGCGCTGGGCAGTGAGCAATGCCTGCATCTTTGGTACCAGCCGACTCATGGGGCCGTCGCTCGCCGCAGGCTGAGTCGGGTTGCCGTCGGCGATGTTGCGCAGTTGCACCGTCGCGTCGTGCAGATCCTGGCGCCGGGACGCTACGTTTGCCGCGTTGCCCAACGCGCCAAACACGTTGATCGCGACGATAACTGAAGCGGCCACGGCCATGCACAAGCGCAGGCGGCGTGCACGGAACAGGCGGCAGATACCCGCGATCAGGGCGCCCATGAGGAAAGGCGCCATCGCGTTACCTAACGCGTAGGGAAGCCCCTTGGTCGCGGCAAACTGGTGCACGGCCATGGCGAGCATCACGGCACCCAGCCCGATCATCCACAAGCCGAACGTTCCGCCGGAGAGATCGGCCTTCACGTCATGACCCACGGGCGTCCTGCGCGCCCAGTCGGCCGGCGGCGGTGGCGCGGGCGGTGGCGGCGGTGGCAACGGCGGCGGAAGTTCCGGGCCGCCGGCTGGCAGCCTCGTATCGTCTGACATGTTTCCCCTTCCCCTTCGGAACCCGGCTATCCCGCCGGCACGTATACACAGTGTATCGGCGCGCCGCGCATGCTGCTTTAGCCGGACGCTGCGGGCTGCAGAAGCGCAAGTAACTCGTTTGCCGCTCGCTCGCCGCTCGCCAGCGCACCATGCGCCGTGGAGAAGGCGTCCGGGTGGGTGGCCTCGCCGGCGAAAAACAGGCGATCCCGGAACGGTGACGCCAGTTGCTGCCGCTGGTGGGCGTGGCCGGGCAGGGCGTGGCTATACGAGCCGCGGATGTAGGTCGACGCGCTCCAGGCCGATGATGCCAAGGGGCGCAGGTGTTTCATGGCCTCGCTGCCGAGTAACCGGGTCAGTGAGGCCGTCAGCCGGTCGAACGAAGCGGCCGGCCCTTCCAGGGAAACACGATGCGCGCTACGCCCGCCAAGGAACGTCTCGACGAGGGGGCGTTCGAGCGGCCGGAAGTAGAACACCGGGCTATCGGCATCACGGGGGTCGGCAATGATGACCTGTTCCGTGGGCAGGTCGATCTCGCCGTCGATATGGAAGAAAAGTTTCTCGTCGCAGCCCAGTGGCAGGCACGAAGCGGCGTGTCGCCATTCGTCCAGTGCGCCAGGCAACCGGATGAGGTTGCCGGCAAAGACGTTTGTGGAGACCGTGATAATGGCGGCGCGCGAGCGTACGGTGCCCCGCGGCGTCGTTAGCTTCACCCCGGCGCCATCGGCGTCGATGCCCTCGACCGGTGAAGCAAACCGGCAGCTGATGTCGCCAGGCCATTGCGATGCGATGAGCGATCCGTAACCGCGAAGCAAGCGCCAGTTATGCTCCGTGGCGGCGCGCTCGTAAGCGTTGTAATCGGTGGCCGAGATGCGCTCGAGCGGTGCGCCACTGATGTAACCGCTCATCGCCTGCAGGTAACCGTTCCAGGGGCTCTGCGGATCAAGCGCATCCGCGGCGCGATCCGAAGCCGGCGGCGAACCCATCAATCGCTCATGCCATGCGTGAAACGCCGCATGCGCTTCAGCCTGCTCTACATCGGAAAAATGCGGATGCGGTTGAGGCTTATCCCACGCGGCGGGGCGTCGATCGATCTCCCAGCCCTGTTCTTCCGCGATGGCGCGCCATCCGTTGTGTTCCGCCGAATGCAGCCAGCCGCAACCCATGTCGAGGGGAATGCCCTCGAGATCAATGGTCCACCCGCGGCCGCCAATCCGTTGCGAAGCTTCAAGTAACCAGACCGACAAACCGCTGCCGGAAAGACGGCGTGCGGCACCGACGCCGGCGGCACCACCGCCGACAATGACGACGTCCACATCGAAGGTCTTATCGTGTGCCATGCGGTCGCGCTTCGCTCGATGGGCAGGCATCGATCATACGGCACCGGTGGGGCAACGGGATTCGGGTAACGCCGGCGTTATCCCTAGCCGAGGTATCGCTTGACCAGCTGGAGCACCTGCTCCGCCTCGGCGTCCCGCACGGAAGGATCGTCCTCGGCCACGACGTGCTGGCGCAGGTGGTCGCCGAGGAGTTCCACCATAAGGCCCTGCGAGGCGCCGCGGATCGCCGCGGCCTGGGTGAGCACATCCAGGCAGTCGGCATCGCCATCAAGGGCGCGTTCCAGTGCATCCAGCTGGCCGCGCAGGCGGCGGACGCGGGTCACGAGGCGGGTCTTGTTCTGGTTGACGTGGGCCATGGCGTATACCCCCTGGGGGTATATGAGTTACGATCTGGCCACGTTAGCCCAGCGAGCCCTTCCATGTCCATCGAGCAGGCCGCCCCGGCCTTTACCCACAGCCACGCCTTCAACGAGGGCAACCCACTGGCCGAGCGGAACACCCGCCGGGCGGTGTACCTGACCGCGGCCATGATGGTGGTCGAGATCGTCGGTGGCTGGTACTACAACTCCATGGCGCTGCTTGCCGATGGCTGGCACATGAGCTCGCACGCCCTGGCGCTGGGGTTATCGGCCTTTGCTTACGCATGTGCGCGCCGTTTTGCCCACGATCCGCGCTTCACCTTCGGCACGTGGAAGATCGAGATCCTTGGCGGTTACTCGTCGGCCATCCTGTTGCTCGGTGTCGCGGCGCTGATGGCGTTCCAGTCGTGCGAACGCCTGCTCAACCCGCTACCGATCCACTACGAGCAAGCTATTGCCATCGCACTCGTGGGCCTCGTCGTGAACCTGGTGTGCGCCTGGCTTCTTCGCGATAACCATGATCACCACCACCACCACCACGGCCACGGCCACGATCATCACGGCCACGGCCATAATCACAACGGCCACCACCACGACCTGAACCTCCGCTCGGCATACATGCACGTGTTGGCCGACGCGGCGACCTCGGTCCTCGCGATCATCGCGCTGGTGGCGGGCATGCTGTGGGGCGCCCGTTGGCTCGACCCAGTGATGGGCCTCGCCGGCGCCGTGCTGGTTACGGTGTGGGCGTGGGGTCTGCTCCGCGATAGCGGCCGCGTATTGCTCGATGCTGAAATGGACGCGCCGGTGGTTGCGGAAATCCGCGAGGTCATCGATAACGACGCACACGACGCGATCATCACCGACCTGCATGTCTGGCGCGTGGGGAAGGGAAAGTACGCCGTGGTGTTGAGCTTGGTGACCGGTAAGCCGGTGGACGCCTCGTACTACCGCGAGGCGCTATCCATTCATGAGGAACTGGTGCACATCACCGTTGAAGTGAATCAAGCCGCCTGATTGGGCTACTGACACCACGCTGTCAGTAGCCCACGCACGAAATACCCGTGCGCGCGACAGCGCCGCTGTAAAATCCGACGATGACCTCCCCAGGCCAGCAGGCCTTCATCCTTACCCGCCACTGGCGGGATACCCGCGATGGCGTGGACCTGGAGCTGTGGCTGGCCACGGACCAGGGGCCGCGGTGCGTGCTGGTGAAAGGGCAGGCGGCGGTGGCCTTTGTGCGGGAATCGCAGGTGGGTGAGGTGGAGGCGGCCATTCGCAACGATGGCGCCTTCGAGCTCAAGCCGTTACCGCTGAAGACCCTGGGGCAGGAGCGCGTGCGGGGCCTGTACGGGCAGAGCTACCGGGCCATGCTGCGGCTGGAGAAGCGGCTCGCCGAACGCGGCATCACGCTGCACGAAGCCGACATCCGGCCGACCGATCGCTTCCTGATGGAGCGCTTCATCACCGCATCGGTGACGGTCGAAGCCGGTGAGGGCGAAGACCACGCCGTTCTGGTGAACCCGCGGCTAAAAGCGACGGACCCGTATCGCCCGCCATTGCGCGTCGTATCGCTGGATATCGAGACCAGCGCGATGGGCGAGCTCTATTCGGTGGCCCTGGAGGGTTGCGGCCAGCGCCAGGTATACATGCTGGGCGCGGCGCCGGAGGGCGAAGCGCCGGCGCTCGATTTCACGCTGACCTACGTGCCCGATCGTCCGGCGTTGATCCTGGCGCTCAATGCCTGGTTCCGTGAGCACGACCCAGACGCGATCATCGGCTGGAACCTTGTGCAGTTCGATCTGCGCCTGCTGCAGGCCTGTGCGGATCAGCACGGCCTGGTGCTGGCACTGGGTCGCTCCGGCAAGCCGATCGACTGGCGGGAGCATGGCCGCCGCGAGGGATACGTCTTTGCCTCCATCCCCGGCCGCCTCGCGATCGATGGCATCGAAGCCATGCGCTCGGCCATGTGGTCGTTTCCTTCCTTCAGCCTGGAAAGCGTGGCGCAGACGTTGCTCGGCGAGGGCAAGGATACCGATGACCCTTACCACCGCATGGACGAGATCGAGCGGCGCTTCCGCGAAGACAAGCCGGCGCTGGCGCGCTATAACCTGGTCGATTGCGAGCTGGTGACAAAGATCTTCGCCAAGGCCAACCTGCTCGACTTCGTGCTTGAACGTGCGAACGCGACCGGCCTTCCCGCCGATCAATCCGGCGGTTCCATCGCCGCCTTCAGCCACCACTACCTGCCGCGCATGCATCGCGAAGGCTATGTGGCGCCGAACATTGGCGTAACCCACGGCGAATCCTACCCGGGTGGCTTCGTCATGGAGTCACGGCCAGGCATCTACGATTCGGTGCTCGTGCTCGACTACAAGAGCCTGTACCCGTCGATCATCCGCACCTTCCTCGTGGATCCGATTGGCCTGGCGGAAGGCGCACGTGAGAAGGACGAAACGAAGACGGTTCCGGGGCCTAACGGCACGCGCTTCTCCCGGACGAAACACTGCCTGCCCGGCATCATCACCCACCTGTGGGAGCGCCGGGACCAGGCCAAGCGCGATGGCAACCAGGCGCTGTCGCAAGCATTCAAGCTATTGATGAATGCCTTTGTCGGCGTGCTTGGCGCATCCGGCGGGCGCTTCTTCGATCCACGCCTGGCGGCGGCGGTCACCTTGCGTGGCCACGAGATGATGCGCACCACGCGCACGCTCGTGGAAGAAGAAGGCTACGAAGCGATCTACGGCGATACCGATTCGATCTTTATCTGGCTGGGCCGCGCGCATGGCGAAAGCGAGGCCATGCAGGTAGCCGAGCACCTCGTCAGCCGCATCAACCGCTGGTGGAAGGAATCGCTGGCGGAGGCCCATGGTATCGAAAGCTTCCTCGAGATCGAGTTCGATACCCACTACAAGCGTTTCTTCATGCCGACCATCCGCGGCAGCGAGATGGGTAGCAAGAAACGCTACGCCGGCCTGGTCGAGGAAGACGGCAAGGAAGAACTGGTGTTTCGCGGCCTGGAGACGGTGCGCAGTGACTGGACACCGCTGGCGCAGGGCTTCCAGCGCGAGCTGTTTGGCCGCGTCTTCCGGCGTGAACCGTATGCTGACTACATCAAGGAATACGTGCGCCGCCTGCAGGCCGGTGAGCTCGATGACTTGCTCGTGTACCGCAAGCGCCTGCGCGGCAAGCTGGATTCCTACGACCGCACGACGCCGCCGCAGGTGCGCGCGGCGCGCCTGGCCGACGAATACAACGCGAAACAGGGCAGGCCACGGCAGTACCAGAACGGTGGCTGGATCAGCTACGTGATGACGCTTAGTGGCCCTGAACCGATCGAAGCGCGCATGGCCAGCATCGACCATGAGCACTACCTCACCAACCAGCTTGAACCCATCGCGGACGCGATCCTTGCGCCGATTGGCGATAGCCTTGCCGCGCTGACCAACCAACAGCCGGAACTGTTCTAGGCGCGTGCCGTCCGTCGCACGGCCTGCGGTGGAATGCCGTAGCCGCGCACGAACACTTCGCGCAGGTGCCGGCGATCGCGAAAGCCCGTCTCGCGTGCCACCACGTCGAGGGAATGGCGGCTCTGTTCGATCATGGTGCGGGCCGCTTCGAGGCGAAGCTTCTCCACGGCTTTCGCCGGCGATTCGCCGGTCTCGGCCGTGAACACGCGGCTGAACTGGCGGGGGCTGAGGTGCGCGACTTCCGCCAACTCCTCTACGCCGATGGGCTGGGCAAGGTTGCGCCGCGCGAAATCCAGCGCTTCCTGGATGCGATCCGAGCGCGGCGCGAGCATCAGCATTTCCGAATGCTGGGTCTGCCCACCCGAGCGGCGGTGCGGCATGACCAGCTTGTGCGCGAGCGAGCGGGTGAGATCGGGGCCGAGGTCTTTCTCTACCAGGCCGAGCGCGAGGTCCAGGCCGGCGGTCATGCCGGCGGAAGTCCACATGGGGCCATCTGTGACGAAGATGCGATCGGGTTCCACGGTGATATCGGGAAAGCGCTCGCGCATGGCATCGGCAAAGAGCCAGTGCGTGGTGGCGCGGCGGCCATTGAGCAGGCCCGCTTCGGCGAGCACGAACCCGCCCGTGCACAGCCCCGCGATGCGTCGCGCACGCTGGCCAGGCCCGGCAAGAAACGTGAGTACCGCCGGATCAGATTTTTCCACCAGCGGATCCAGGACGCCCGGCACCAGCCAGGTATCCGCCGACGAGCGCGCGGTGAGTGGCCGGGTCGCCACGCTCACCCCGAACGACGAGCGCACATCGCCGCCGTTGGGCGAGTACACATCGACCGCGTAGTACTCGCTGCCATGGATCTGGTTGGCGAACTCGAACACGGCCTGGGTGCCCAGGGCCATCATCTGGAAACTATCGGACAGGACGTACCCGATGCGCTGCATGGCCGGCCTCCCGGCGCGTGACCTAAAAGATGACTATATACGTCATTTGCGCCATCGTCGAGCCGGCGCAAGCTATCTCCCATGCCGCGGCGCCCGCCGCCTCACCCTGGAGATATCCCATGAACGCTTCCCTCGGAACCGCCGTTGTCACTGGTGCCTCGTCGGGCATCGGTGCCGTGTACGCCCAGCGCCTGGCCGATCGCGGCTATGACCTGATCCTGGTTGCCCGCAACCGTGATCGCCTGAATGCCCTGGCCACGAAGATCAGTAGCGCGACCGGCCGCGCCGTGGAAGTCCTGGCCGCCGACCTTGCCAACCCGGCCGACCTGGCCACGGTGGAAGCCAAGCTGCGTGAGGACGCCACCATTACCCTGCTGGTGAACAACGCGGGCGTCGGCACCCACACGCCGCTGCTCGACAGCAAGATCGAGGCGATGAACAAGATGATCGACCTCAACGTGACCGCACCGACTCGCCTGACCTATGCCGCCGTGCCGGGGTTTGTGGCCCGCGGCAAGGGCGCGGTGATCAATATCGCCTCCATCGTGGCCATCGCCCCCGAGATCCTCAACGGCGTGTACGGCGGCAGCAAGGCGTACCTCGTCGCCTTCAGCCAGTCGCTGAAGCATGAAGTGGGCGACAAGGTGCAGGTGCAGGCCGTGCTGCCGGGTGCCACCGCGACCGAGTTCTGGGAAGCGGGTGGTATGTCGGTGGATATGTTGCCGAAAGAGATCGTGATGAGCGCCGAGGATCTGGTCGACGCCGCCCTGGTTGGCTTTGACCGTGGCGAGCTGATCACCATCCCGCCGCTGCACGCCGTGGAGCATTGGGAAGCGTATGAAGCCGCCCGCCAGGCGATGGCGCCGCAG
>Ga0157369_10001311_pt1 | contig 30914 bp, 32 predicted proteins | sample C25metaG_FD_113461 | JGI IMG/M metagenome (GOLD analysis project Ga0157369, IMG submission 113461) | Corn rhizosphere microbial communities from Kellogg Biological Station, Michigan, USA - C2-5 metaG | ecosystem: Host-associated > Plants > Roots > Rhizosphere > Soil | place: USA: Michigan... | reverse complement strand
TAATGCCGAAAGACAATTATTTTATCAATCTGAAAAAACGTTGTGAGGAAGTTGGTGCTTTGTTGATTCTTGACGAGATTCAGCCGGGATTTGGACGTACGGGAAAACTGTTTGCGTTTGAACATTTTGGAATCGTTCCGGATATTCTCGTGATGGGAAAAGGAATGGGTGGCGGCGTTCCGGTAGGTGCTTTTATGAGTTCGAAGGAAATTATGATGAGCCTCTCTCACTCTCCGAAGTTGGGACACATCACGACTTTTGGAGGAAATCCTCTGATTGCTGCTGCTTCTCTTGCGACGTTGAAAGAAGTTTTGGAAAGTGGATTGATGAACGAAACTGATAAAAAAGAAAAACTCTTCCGTGAATTACTGGTTCACCCAAAAATCAAAAATGTGAATGGAAAAGGTCTGATGCTGGCTGTCAATCTTGGAAGTCCGGAATACACTTTGAAAGTTGCTTCCAGATGTATGGAAAAAGGCTTGATTGTCTTTTGGCAGCTTTACAGAAATGAATATATGAGAATCTCTCCGCCTTTGACCATCACAGAAGATGAAATCCGAAAAGGTTGCGCAATCATTCTTGAAGCTTTGAATGAAGTAGAATAATTTTTAAACACAAAGAACACTAAGATTTTTTTGACAAGTAAATGTTTTAAGTTCACAAAGCCGCTTCGCTTAGAAAAGAATTTAAAATAGACTTTTTTATTAATCTCGACAATTCAAATTCCTACGGAATGACAAAAGTGCGTTTTTATATTGACTTGTGATTTGTACTGAAAATTGCAGCCCGACTTGAGCGGAAATCCTTTTTTGTGGCTGGAAATGTTTTGGGAAAAAGATTGGGAGCGGAAGGCGGATAAAGCTGCCCAAATTTTTATAAAAATTAGTGTTCATCAATGCTACCTAATCAGCTAATAAAAATCATACATTATTTCTATAAAAATTTTGAATTTCCATAGACATTTTGATTTGGAAATAAAAAATTAATTTATATATTGCGCCACAATTAGAATTATAGTATGGCGAAAACGAAAGTGCAGTACGAATACAATATGCATTGTCTCTCAGAGATTTTGTACGAGTATTTGGCGAGTGCAGAAGGATTATCAGAATGGTTTGCAGAAGATGTAGTGGAACGTGGAGACGATTTTTTCTTCAGCTGGGGAAGTGGACCTGCTGAGAAGGCAACATTGATCCGTTATAAGCCGGAAAGTTTCGTACGTTTCCGTTGGGAAGAAGACGAAGGTTCCAAATATTTCTTCGAACTTTCTATTGTCATAGACGAGATCACGGATGACCTTTCTCTTAACATCACAGACTTTTGCGAGCCTGGCGATGAAGAAGAAAACAGACTCTATTGGGAAAACCTGATAGAAAATCTACAGTTAAAATTAGGAGCTTCTTAAAAATAATGGATGAACGATTTTATCGTTCATTATTTTTTTATATTCTACAATGCAGAAGATAGTTTACACACAAGACAATTTACAGTTACTGAACCGTTCTTTCCTTTTTGGAGATTCGGTTTGGGTTTCATTTTTTATCCGAAACGGCCAAATCATTATGGCGGAAGAATCTTATTTCTTTCTAATGGCTTCTATGAGGAAAATGAGATTGAATATCCCATTGACTTACACGTTGGAGTTTTTCCAGGATTTATTTCAAAATGAAGTTTTATCGAAAGGCATCCAGAACGGAATTGTCCAACTGATGGCTTACAGAAAACAGGACGAGAAACCTTTGGCAAAATCCGAAACAGCGTTCTTTTTTGAAGTGGATGAGACGGAAGATGTTTTGAGAATTCAGGGCAATGTGGAGTTGGACTTGATTAAGGAAATCAATGTGAATGCTAATCTTCTGAGTAATATTCGTGTTCATTCTCCAGAAAATATTTACGCTCAGATTTATGCGAGAGAAAATGATTTGGATGATGTGATTCTCCTCAATCCAAACAAAAAAATTGCCAGAAGTATCTTTGGAAATCTTTTGTTTTTACAAGATAATGTGATTAAAATCCCGAAGCAAACGGAAGGTGCGTACATTTCGCCGTTGATGGAAAACTTCGTCACTTTCATCCACAAAAATAAATTGGCGGAAATAGAAGAAGCGGAAATCATCGCTTTCGAATCTCAAAAAGCTGAGGAAATCTTAAGAATTTCGGATGAAAAAGGTGTTCATTCGGTTTCCAAAATCAGGAACAAAACCTTCGAAAACAATAGGTTTTCTGAGATGGTTCAGCAATGGGCCGAAAATTTTATTTAGTTAATTTTCCAGAAAAGTTAGATTTAATTAAAATAAGTTCTATACATTTGCTTCATCAAAATATAAAAATGACTACACAATTTATGCATCATCATCACCATTTCCTCGCACAGACGGGAAGGTAGTGATATGTCATAACTTCTAAAAATATAAACCGTCTGAGTAATCAGTCGGTTTTTTTTATTCCAAAAATTTTCCTGTCGTTTACTCGGACCAATGTCAAAATCTAAAATGAGTAAACTGAAATTAGCCTTACAAAAAAGCGGACGACTGAGCGAAAAGTCTCTGAAACTGCTCGAAGAATGTGGAATCAAAATTTCCAACGGCACCAGAAAACTGAAAGCCATTTCTTCCAATTTTCCTCTCGAAATCCTTTTCCTTCGCGACGATGATATTCCGCAATACGTGGAACAAGGCGTTGCCGATATTGGAATCCTTGGTCTGAATGAAGTTCTGGAGCAGAAAAAACAAATCGAAACAATTCAGAAATTGGGATTTGCGCAGTGCAGATTATCATTGGCGATTCCGAAAGAAGAAACTTATACAGGAATCCAATATTTCGAAAATAAGAAAATTGCAACATCTTATCCAGAGATTCTTTCCAACTATTTTCAAGAAAAAAACATCAACGCACAAATCGAAAAGATTGGTGGAAGTGTAGAAATTGCGCCTGGAATTGGACTTTCTGATGCTATTTTCGACATCATCAGTACTGGTTCTACTCTACTCACAAACGGTTTAAAAGAAGTAGAAACTGTGGTGGAAAGTGAAGCCATTTTGGTCTCCAACAATGATTTGTCTGACGATAAAAAAGACATTCTCAAAAAATTATTATTCCGAATCAACGCTGTAAAAGAAGCTTCCGAAAGCAAATATATTCTTCTGAATGCTCCCAATGAAAACCTGGAAAAAATCATCAATATTCTACCTGGAATGAAATCTCCGACTGTTCTACCATTAGCAGAAAGTGGCTGGTCATCCATCCATTCCGTCATCAAAGAAGACCAATTTTGGGAAGTGATAGAAAAGCTGAAAAATGAAGGCGCTCAGGGAATTTTAGTTTTGGAAATCGAAAAAATGATATTATGATGAAGCAGTACAAATATCCAAATATTTCTGAATGGAAATCACTTTGTGAAAGACCTTTGCAGAATCAGGAAAATCTTTCTGAGCAAGTAAAATCGGTGTTTGATGAAGTTAAAAGTAATGGCGATAAAGCTTTGAAATCATTCACGGAAAAATTTGACAAAGTTATTTTAAACGACTTCAAAGTTTCAGAATCAGAATTTAATGAAGCGAAAAATTTAGTTTCAGATGAATTAAAATCAGCGATAAAAACTTCTTACGAAAATATCAGAAAATTTCATACTTCTCAACAAGAAGAGAAAAAAATCATTGAAACTAAAGAAGGTGTTTTTTGCTGGCGAGAAAGCCGGGCGATAGAAAATATTGGAATCTACATTCCTGGAGGAACGGCACCATTATTTTCCACAGTTTTGATGTTGGGAATTCCGGCAAACATCGCAGGTTGCAAAAATATTGCGCTTTGCTCGCCTCCAGATAAAAATGGAAAAATCAATCCAGCGATTTTGTTCACTGCTGATTTAATTGGAATTAAAAATATTTTCAAAGTTGGTGGAAGCCAAGCAATTGCTGGTTTGACATTCGGAACAGAAACGATTCCGAAAGTGGATAAGATTTTTGGTCCTGGAAATCAATATGTGACTGCCGCAAAACAACTGGCGCTCAATTATAATGTCGCCATCGATATTCCAGCTGGTCCAAGTGAAGTTTTGGTGATTGCTGATGAAAGTTCGATTCCAGCATTTGTAGCCTCGGATTTATTGTCTCAAGCCGAACACGGAACGGATTCTCAAGTAATTTTGTTGAGTAATTCTAAGACAATTACTAATGAAATTAATATCGAAATAGAGAACCAACTCAAAGAATTACCACGTAACGAAATCGCTAAAATCGCATTACAAAACAGCAAATCAATTTTGCTCAATTCCATTGACGAAGCTATTGATTTTTCTAATTTTTATGCGCCAGAACATTTGATTTTATCAATCGAAAACGCTGAAAATCTTACTAATAAAATCACAAATGCAGGTTCTGTTTTCTTAGGAAACTACAGTCCGGAAAGTGCAGGCGATTACGCTTCCGGAACCAATCATACTTTGCCAACAAACGGTTTTGCTAAAAATTACAGCGGTGTTTCTCTGGATAGTTTTGTGAAGAAAATCACTTTTCAAAATATCACAAAAAATGGAATTCAAAACATCGGAAAAACCATCGAATTAATGGCTGAAGCCGAAGAATTGATGGCTCACAAAAATGCAGTTTCTATCAGATTAAAATATTTAGAAAATGAAAATTGATATTCAAAAATTAGTCAGAAAAAACATTCTGAATCTCAAACCTTATTCTTCTGCACGAGATGAGTTTGAAGGTGAGAACGGCATTTTTCTGGATGCCAACGAAAATCCTTTCGGCGAATTGAACCGTTATCCTGACCCGCATCAAAAAAAAATTAAGGAAAAGCTATGTGCACTTAATCAAATTCCCGTAGAAAATATCTTTCTGGGAAATGGAAGCGATGAAGTTATCGACTTAGCTTTCAGGACATTCTGCAATCCAGGAAAAGATAAAGTTCTAACATTTGCGCCGACTTATGGAATGTATGAAGTTTCCGCCAATATCAATGATGTGGAATTAATTAATCTGGATTTGAATGATGATTTTCAAATTGACTTGGAGACTTTGAAACCTTATTTAAATGACGAAAATCTGAAAATCATTTTCATTTGTTCACCAAACAATCCAACTGGAAATTCAATTAAAAATATCAAATACATTCTTGATAATTTCAACGGAATAGTCTTTATTGATGAAGCTTACATCGATTTCAGTCCGGAAGAAAGTTTTAGAAATCAAATCGGAAAATATCCTAATCTCATCGTCAGTCAGACTTTCAGCAAAGCTTGGGGAATGGCTTCTGTCAGAGTTGGAATTGCTTATGCTTCTGACGAAATTATCAAATTTTACAATAAGACGAAACCGCCTTACAACATCAGTCAACTTAATCAAAATGCAATTCTTGATATTTTGAATGATGAAAATATAAAGCGTGTTCAGGAGAATATCAAACTGATTTTAAATGAGAAAAAACTTCTGATTGAAAGTTTAAAAGAATTGGAATTGGTCAAGAAAATATTTCCTTCTGACGCCAATTTCATTTTAGTAGAAGTTGAAAATGCAGATTTGATTTATCAGAAATTAGTTAATGAAAATGTGATTATCAGAAACCGAAATTCAGTCATTAAAAATTGTTTGCGTATCACAATTGGTTCTCCGGAAGAGAATATAAAATTAATAGAGACGCTCCAAAATTTGATGTAGAAAGCTCATCTACAAGCTCAGTGTGACAAATAAAAATTTAAGAAAGCTTTAACAGTTGTCAGGCTGAGGCTCTCGAAGCCATATAAAAATAAAAAGTCCATAAAAAAAAAATGAAAAAACTATTATTTATAGATAGAGACGGAACTTTAGTTCTCGAGCCCGAAGATTATCAGGTTGATTCATTTCAAAAGCTGAAATTCTATCCGCAGGTTTTCACTTACTTATCAAAAATCGTGAACGAACTGGATTACGAATTGGTAATGGTTACCAATCAAGATGGTTTGGGAACAGTTTCTCATCCGGAAGAAAACTTTTGGACGATTCAGAATTTTATCATTGAAACTTTTGAAAGCCAGGACATCAGATTCGAAGATATTTTCATTGATAAAACCTTCGCCAAAGACAATGCGCCAACCAGAAAACCGAACACGGGTTTACTAACGAAATACTTTGATAAAGAAACTTACGATTTAGAAAATTCATTCGTTATAGGCGATAGAATTACCGATGTGAAATTGGCTAAAAACCTTAATTCAAAAGCGATTTTTATTAATACTGATGAAAATCTTGGCGTTGACGAGATTTTAGAAAATGATGAACTCGAAGATGTCATTGGTTTAAAAACAACCTCCTGGAAAGAAATCTACGAATTCCTAAAACTCGAAAACAGAACTTCCGAAATCATCAGAAACACCAACGAAACCAAAATCAAAATCAATCTAAACCTCGACGGAACCGGAAAATCCAACATCGAAACTGGAATCCCTTTCTTCAACCATATGCTCGACCAGATTGCGAAACACGGCCAGATGGATTTGGATATTAAAGTCGATGGCGATTTGGAAGTCGACGAACATCACACGATTGAAGATACGGGAATTGCCCTCGGAGAAGCATTTTACCAAGCTTTAGGAAACAAACTGGGAATCGAACGTTACGCATTCGTTTTGCCGATGGATGATTGTTTGGCGCAGGTTGCGCTGGATTTTGGCGGAAGAAACTGGATTGTCTGGAAAGCGGATTTCAAACGCGAAATGATTGGAAAAATGCCAACCGAAATGTTCTTCCATTTCTTTAAATCTTTCTCAGACTCGGCAAGAGCAAATCTCAATATCAAAGCGGAAGGCGACAACGAGCACCACAAAATAGAATCGATTTTCAAAGCCTTCGCAAAATGTCTTAAATCCGCCGTAAAACGCGACTCAGATAAAATGATTCTCCCATCCACAAAAGGAATGTTGTAGGAGACAATTAGATAATAGATGGATAGAGGATAGACTTTGAATCTTGAATCTATCATCTTAAAATTAAAAAAAATGAATACAGTTATCATAGATTACAAAGCTGGAAATGTTCAAAGTCTTTTGTTTGCAATAGAAAGATTAGGCTTTTCGGCGAAACTCACGAGTAATCCCGATGAGATTTCCAATGCCGACAAAGTCATTTTCCCGGGCGTTGGCGAAGCGTCTTTTGCGATGAATTCTTTGCGGGAAACTCACCTCGATTTGCTAATTCCCAAACTCAAACAGCCACTTTTGGGCATCTGTCTTGGGATGCAGTTGCTTTGTAAAGATTCGGAGGAGAGTAATACAAAAGCTCTCGGAATCTTCGACGTTTCGGTCAGGAAATTTCCAGATTCGGTCTTGGTTCCACAGATTGGCTGGAATCAGATTTATGATTTGAAATCGGATTTGTTCAAAGGAATTCCGGAGCAGACTTACACGTATCTCGTTCACAGTTATTACGTTGCGAAAAACGAAAACACAATTTCGACTACAGATTATTCCGAAGCTTATAGCACGGCTTTGCAGAAAAATAATTTTTTCGGCGTTCAGTTTCATCCAGAAAAAAGTGGAATTCTGGGAAGCAAAATATTAGAGAACTTTTTAAAAATATAAATGATTTGAGCCGATAAATTATGTTTTGTTTATCATTCTGAATGAAACGAAGTGTAATGAAGAATCTAAGATTCCTCGTACCTCGGAATGACAAACGCAATATTTATAAAATTTAAATAAAACAAAAAAATGAGAATCATCCCAGCAATAGACATCATCAACGGCGAATGCGTCCGGCTTTCCAAAGGCGATTACAATCAGAAAACGATTTATAATTCCAATATTCTGGACGTTGCCAAAAACTTTGAAGCCAACGGCATCAAGTTTTTGCATTTGGTCGATTTGGATGGCGCAAAACAAAATCAAATCATTAATTATAAAATCTTGGAACAAATCTCAAATCAAACCAATTTAATCATAGATTTCGGTGGCGGTTTGAAATCCCAAAAAGACATTGAAATCGCCTTTGAAAGTGGCACCAATCAAGTTACGCTTGGAAGTGTCGCTGTTAAGAATCCGGAATTATTCCAAGCAAGTTTTGAAAAATATGGTTCAGAAAAAATCATTTTGGGTGCTGATGCACGACAAGAGAAAATCGCAGTTTCTGGCTGGCTTGAGGAAAGTGAAAATAACATTTATGATTTCATCAAAGAAAAAACAGAATCCGGAATCGAGTACGTCATCTCAACAGACATCGACAAAGACGGAATGTTGGAAGGTCCTTCTTTCGAATTATATCAAAAAATAATCTCACAAAATCCAGATATAAAACTGATTGCTTCCGGCGGAATTACTTTTACTAATGATTTAGTTCAATTAAAATCATTAGGTTGTGAAGGTGCCATTATCGGGAAAGCTTTGTATGAAAACAGAATTACGTTCAACGATTTAAAACCATTTCTCTAATGTTAGCAAAAAGAATCATTCCGTGTCTCGATATCAAGAACGGCGAAACAGTGAAAGGTGTCAATTTCCTAGACTTAAAAGAAGTTGGAAATCCTGTGGAAATGGCCATCAAATATTCTGAACAAGGCGCGGACGAATTGGTTTTTCTGGATATTTCTGCAACGGAAGAACGCAGAAAAACTTTGATTCCGCTCGTTAAAGAAATTGCTAAAAACATCAACATTCCATTCATCGTTGGTGGCGGAATCAACGCTTTGGAAAATGTGGAAGAACTTTTGAAAAACGGCGCGGACAAAATTACAATCAATTCTGCGGCCTTGTCTAATCCAAACTTGATAACCGAAGTTGCTAAACGATTTGGTTCACAATGTATGGTTTTGGCGATTGACACAAAATTTATCGAAAATCAGCACAAAGTTTTTAGCAACGGTGGAAAAATTGAGACTAATAAAGAATTGTTTTCCTGGGCAAAAGAAGTAGAAAATCTCGGAGCAGGAGAAATCCTATTAACCTCTATGAATACAGACGGAACCAAAGCTGGATTCGCAATTGAAATTACCAAAATACTTTCTGAATTAGTTAATATTCCAATTATTGCTTCCGGAGGCGCAGGAACGATGCAACATTTTGAAGACGTTTTTACTAAAACAAAAGCAACCGGAGCTTTGGCGGCTAGTATTTTTCACTTCAACGAAATTGGAATTCCGGAACTTAAAAATTATTTAAAATCTAAAAACTTACCGATAAGATGACTATAAAATTTGATAACAATACAGGCTTGGTTCCTGTAATCATTCAGGATTATCTTAATCTGAAAGTCCTGATGCTGGGTTATATGAATCAGGAAGCTTTTGATAAAACTTTGCAGGAAAAAAAGGTTACTTTTTTCTCCCGTTCCAAAAACAGACTTTGGACAAAAGGTGAAACTTCAGGGAACTTTCTTGAATTGATTGATTGGAAAATCGACTGCGACCAAGACACGATTCTCATCAAAGCAAAACCGCTTGGACCAACTTGTCACAACGGAACGACGACTTGCTTCGCAGAGGAAACCGACAAAGGGTTTTTGTACGAATTGCAACAAACGATTTCTGATAAAATTGATAATGACGATTCGAAATCCTATACCAATGAACTTTACAAAAGAGGCATTAACAAAGTCGCTCAGAAAGTTGGTGAGGAAGCTGTTGAACTCGTCATTGAAACGAAAGACAATAACGATGAATTATTCTTGAACGAAGCTGCGGACCTAATGTATCATTATTTGATTTTGCTGAAATCGAAAGGTTTTACAATGGAAAATGTTGAGAAAGTTTTGAAATCGAGAAGTAAATAAAAAAGCCAGCAAATGCTGGATTTTTTTATGGTGCTAATCTTGATATTTTCCAATCGATATTATCTTCCAATGTATAAATAATTCTGTCGTGAAGGCGGTTTGGGCGACCTTGCCAGAATTCTATTTCGTAGGGTTTTGCGATGTAGCCTCCCCAATTTTCCGGTCTTGGAATTTCTTTGTTTTCGAATTCTTTTTCGAGGTCTTTCAGTTTATTTTCGAGGAAATCTCGGTTGGGAATTTCCTGACTTTGAGGTGAAACTGCAGCACCTAATTGGCTTCCCTTAGGACGTGAATGGAAATAACCGTCGCTGAGATTTTCAGCAATTTTTTCTACATTGGCTTTGATGATAATCTGTCTTTCCAGACTTGGCCAGAAAAAATGAAGACAGGCTTTATGTGTGCTTTCAATTGATTTCCCTTTTCGGCTATCATAGTTGGTATAGAAAATAAAGCCTTCCCAATTGTAAGATTTCAGCAAAACCATTCTAGTTCGTGGACAGCCGTCATCTTCTACGGTTGAGATGGCCATTGCGTTGGATTCTGCGACTTCAGGATTATTTTCTGCATCCAGGAACCAATCTCGGAATTGTTCGATTGGGTTTTGTTTGATTTCAGATTCTATGAGTTGGGATTTTTCGTAGATTCTTCTTTTATCGTGGAGGTTTTCACTGTTCATATTCTTTCGAATTCTAAATTTCTATATGCAAAGTTCGTTAAGATTTTTTATATAATTCAATTTAATTTCGGGACAAGGATAATAAATGATGTCGATTTAGAAAACTATTTGTTCTGTTTTTACAGGTCGCTCCTCCTGAGCTTTTTTAGTCTTATTGTTATTGTTTTCTATTAACAGTTCGCCGCTCTGCGGCTTTACATTTCGAATTAAGCTTTTGATATAAAAAGTAATATGCCCTACTTGCAACTTCAATGGATAACGAATGTTGGTTTAAAAGACAAACCTTCAACTTAGCGAAGCTGCAGCCCGGCTTATCTCTCATTTTTTATTTATTTTAATTTGAATCGATGAACCACTTCGTTAGGTTTGAACGGAAATCCTTTTTTGCGTGATTCTCACATTCTAATGAAAACGAAATCCTCGGCAAAAAAGATTGGGAGTGGAAGACGGATAAATCTGTCCAAATTATTTGATTCGAGATAATTTTAACTTAAATTTTACGTGAATTCTTTTTTCAAAAAAATATTTTTTTATAGATTTGATAGATGAATTACTCTTACAAAGGTAAAATTTTGATATCAACACCGGATATTTCGGGTGATATATTTTCCCGTTCGGTCGTTCTGATCATCGATCATAACGAAAATGGAGCGTTTGGTCTGATCTTAAATAAAAAGAATCAGAATATGAGTTCCAAACTTCTGAATATACTGGGTTTTCCAGTAGAATTATACGAAGGTGGACCCGTGGAGCACGAGAGAATATATTTCATTTTAAAAGGTCAAAAAATTACTACTGAATTCATTGAAATCAATAATGAATTTTATCTTACGGAAGACATTGACTCTGTGGTTTCTGCGATTATTAATGGAGAAATAAGCACTGCTGATATTAAGGTTTTCTCAGGATATTCCGGATGGGCAAGCATGCAGCTGGAAGGCGAATTGCAGCGTAAAATGTGGACAATTGTGGACGTTTATAATTTAGATTACACGTTACCAAATGATCAGGGTCTTTGGAAAAATATTATGCAAAATCTGGGTGGTGAATTTCTGCTTTGGGCAAATGCGCCGGAAGATGTTTCGCTGAATTAATTTTACTTGAACATCAAAATAAAAAAGGAGAAAATAGATCATTGCTATTTTCTCCTTTTTTTATAACTAATTTTTTGATTATTGACTTCTAACCCGGAATTTTCTCTTCGAAAATGCTTTTGCCTTCGCAGTCATAATAAGTGCAGGTTTTTGCGTCCAGGTCAACAATCCATTTGAAAACGCCACTATCTGCACAATCTTTGCAGAATTGGAAAAAGTCGGTATTTCCCTGTTGGTGATTTCGTAGATCTGCTAAAAATTTTTCAGGATTCACGATTCCGTAAATCAGCAATGGTGCATATTGTTGCGCTGAAGTCACTTGGATTTCGTCATTGCCCTTATAAGTTGTGGAACCATCTTCCACGTAGGTTTCGAAGGTCTGAACGCCTTATTCTTTGATGGTCTTTGCAAATGCTGGGAAATTCTTTCCGCTTTCTACGTTGGAATGTGCGGCTTCTATTTGTGCTAATGTAAACATTATTGTAAATTTTTCTGTGTTTTAATTTTCTTTGATATTTCTCTGATTTCCTTCAGTAGCAAAGGAAAACCTGGTTTTGCCATACTCACATGGTCGAAACCATCTTCTTCTAATAGTTTAACCGAAGGATGTTTCACAAGCTCCAACATTCTTGCCAAATAAGCATTTTCTTCGTATCGTCCGAATAATTCAAGGTTTCTGTCGCCCGTAATCAAAACAATTGGCGGAGCATCTTTCCGAACATGGAATAATGGTGCGTACTCATCAATTGTTGGTTGCAATTCTGAAATTCCTTGTTCTTTTCTGATTTGAAAATGCGTGATCGCCTGTCCGCTGAATGGAATCAGTCCCGCAATTTCATTGGCATCAATCTTATATTTCTGAAGATATTTTTTATCCAAAGTGATCATCATCGCCAGATAGCCGCCAGCCGAATGTCCAGATTGGAAGATGAGATTTTTATTGCCTCCGTATTTTTCAATATTATCAAAGACCCAAGCTGTTGCTGCAGCCGCATCTTCTATGTAAGCTGGTGCTTTGACCTTTGGTGCTAAGCGATATTCCACACTTACAACAGCAATATTTTCCTTTAATAATTCTTTCGGCAGCTCATTATTTCCGCCAGTCAATCCGCCACCGTGAAGCCAAATGACCGTTGAGAAGTTCTTGACATTGGTCGGATAATAGAAATTCAGCTTACACTGGGAATTGATGTAAGCATCTTTTTTCGAAATATTTTCCGGATAATAGGAAATATTGTTCTCTGTTTTATATTCTGTCTGAGCAAAAGAAATTGCAAACACAAGAATTAGAATAAGGCTTAAATGTTTTCTTAGCATCATTAATTAATATTTTATAAAAATTTGACTTCTACTCTACCCGATTCGTGATAGAAAAATCCGTGTTCGTCGTATTCTACGTTTGAGAGACCTTCCAAGATATCATAGACCATTTTCTGCAAAACACCATCACCTATTCCGTGAATAATTTCCAGATTTTTGATATGATTCTTTCTGCAAAAGTCTATGGTTTCCAGAAGTTTTTCTTTCTGAATCATCAATCTTTCGAAAGCATCATAATCAGATGGATTCTTTACCAATAATTGAAAATGAAGGTCTAATTTCAGTGGTGTTTTGTTGTGCCTTTTGGAAACATTTTTTGAGGTTTCTTTTTTCTTGATAATAGGCGAATTTTCATACAATCCGGAATCGATGATCGTCAATTGGCTTTTGGGAAAATTGTATGTAAAACCGTGCTCATCCTCGATTTTCACCTGATCAGCAATGATTTTTAAAATAGTTCCTTTCAGATCATCATCGATCACAGAAACTTTGTCTCCTATTTTCATATTTTATTTTGCTCCTAATTCTATAACTTCCAAGTCTTTGATTTCTTCTTTATTGATAGTAAATCGCATCATCGTTCTCACTTTGTGCCAGCCAACTTTTCCGCAAGCACCTGGATTCAGATGCAACAAATTATTTCGTTTATCATACATTGCTTTCAGAATATGAGAATGCCCGGAAATGAATAATTTTGGTTTTTTCTCCGCAATTTCTTGTTTTGCCAAAGCTGAATACCGTTCCGGATAACCGCCGATATGGATCATCAAAATATCAACATCCTCACATTTGAAACTTAAAACCTCAGGGAATATCGTTCTGATTTTCGCCTCATCGATATTTCCGTAAACACCTCGAATTGATTTTATTTTTTCTAATTCTTCAATCACTTTCATATTCCCGAAATCGCCGCAATGCCAGACTTCATCGGCGTCTTTTGCATACTCGAGAATACGGTCATCGATATAAGAATGTGTGTCTGATAAAAGAAGAATACGTTTCATTTTGAAATTTAGATTAATAATTAAAGCTGAAAAGTAATTCCATATTTAGAAAAATACCAGATTGCTACAGCTACAGAAATTCCCATTAATAACAAAATCATCAGAATCCAAAAAGCCAAACTTTTAATTCCCTTTTTGTACAAAATCACAAATGTCGACTGCAAAACAATAAAAAGAATCAGCAATACCACAATATTAACAACGATTTGGGTTTCCGATAATCCCTGACTGAAAAGAAAAACCAACACAAAAATGATGACCATCAGTTTTATAAATTCGGCAGGATCGGAAAGTTTATTTTTTTTGAGAGGTTTCATTTATTAAGGATTTTTCGAATCACGAAATTACGAATTAAGATCTTCTTGATAATTAAAAAAAAATCAGGAAATTTGCCTCGAAATGAGATATTTTATAGAGTTTGCGTACGACGGTTCTTCTTTTTTTGGCTACCAGATCCAGCCCAACCAGATTTCTGTGCAGGAAGAACTGGAAAAAGCCTTATCAACCATTCTTCGTGAACCTATAAAAACAACCGGAGCAGGAAGAACGGATACAGGCGTACACGCAAAAAAGATGTTTGCACATTTTGAAACCAACCAAGATCTTGAAGAAAATCTGGTTTACAAACTCAATTCTTTTTTGTCTGAAAATATCTCCATCAAACGAGTTTTTGAAGTTCCTGCTGATATGCACGCAAGATTCAGTGCAACTTTCCGGACTTATGAATATTTTATTTCCCCTGAAAAAGACCCATTCACAATCAGTTCTTCCTGGCAAACCTGGCGTCAAAAACCATTTGATATCGCAGCAATGAACGACGCTTGCAAAATCCTCTTCGAATACGATGATTTCACAAGTTTTGCAAAACTCCATACCGATAACAAAACCAACATCTGCAAAATCTATAAAGCAGAATGGGAACAAGTTGGAAATCAATTAAAATTCACGATTTCTGCTGACCGATTTTTGAGAAATATGGTAAGAGCGATAGTCGGAACTATGGTAGAAATCGGCACCGGAAAATTGAAACCAAACGATTTGCGAAAAATCATTGAGGACAAATACCGAAATTCTGCTGGTGTTTCAGCGCCAGCACAAGGTTTATTTTTGGTTGATGTTGGATACGAATTTTAATTATATTTCAAGAAATTATCGTATCTTTAACTGACTGATTTTAAGTTCAATATCTATTTTCTAAAATATAACACCTTCAAATCTATGACAGAAATAGACAAACTTGCGTTCGCCCTGAATCAATTTGCCGGACTTTCCGAGGAAGATTTCAAACTGTCATCTGACCTTTGGCTGCACAAAAACTACAAAAAAGGCGAATTCTATAACCTACGCGGAAATGTCTGTACCTATCTCGGATTTGTGGTGGATGGCGTTTTTCGTTCTTACACAATCAATGAAAAAGCGGGCGAAGAAAAGAACGTTTTCCTCTATTCTGCCAACGGATTTGTCGTGCCGTTCAAAAGTTTTGTCAATCAGATCGCTTGCGATTATCATACTCAGGCGATGACGGACGCTTCCATTATTTTCATTCGCCACACCGATTTGGTTTCCCTTTACAGCAAATCCCATCAGTGGGAAAAATTCGGGAGATTGCTGGCGCAGGAAGCCTTCAATGTGACGATGACTAGAATCGAAGGTTTTCTTCTGAAATCGCCGGAAGAACGTTACCTAGACCTTGTAAAAGACCATCCGGATATTTTCAACAATGTTCCGTTATATCATATTTCGTCCTATTTGGGGATTCAGGGACCTTCTTTGAGCCGAATTAGAAAGAGGCTAATCGGAAAGTAGTTTTACTTTTTGGGCAGCTTTATCCGTCTGGAGTTTATCCTGAGCCTGTCGAAGGGTTCCCGCTTTTTTGTCATCGCGAATGACGTGAAGCAATCAGTTGAACTTTTCTACAATCGCAATGACAAAAAGAGCTCCACTCAAGCCGGGCTGCAGCTTCGCAAAGTTTGACCATTCAGTACAAAACGCAATCTTGTCATTCCGTAGGAATCTAAATTTAGCTGTCAAGATTCCTACGGAATGACAATATGGCTTTTAATTTCTAATTATTACTTCTTAAACATTTATTTTTCAAAACGATACGATTTTAACTTGGGTTAAAGTTTTCCTCATTCAATCTTCTGAACTTTGTCTCATAATTAAAACATCAAACATTATGCAAACAAAAACTATCGTATTGATTCACGGCTTATTCGTCAACAATACAAGCTGGAAAAACTGGAAAACGTATTTCGAAGCAAAAGGTTACACCGTTCACACCCCTTCCAATCCCGGACACGACGGAAATCCTGCAGAACTGAAAAGAAATATCCCTTCCGAACTAAGCACTGTAAGCTTCGAACAAACTTTGAACAAGCTCGTCAGCTTCATCGATACACTTCCCGAAAAACCAATCATTGTGGGACATTCATTCGGAGGATTATTGGTTCAAAAATTAATCGAAATGGGAAAAGCAGTTGCCGGAGTCAGCATTGACGGCGCTCCACCAAAAAATGTGATGGCGCCATTCTCAACCATCAAAATCGTTTGGCCGGTTGTGAATTTCTTCAAAGGAAACAGTCCGTTTTTAGGAAGTAAGGATTGGTATCACCGGGCATTTTTCAATAATTATTCTCAGGAAGAAAGCGACAAATTATATGAAAGTGTTGCTGCACCCGAAAGCAGAAAACTGGCAAGAGACCCGCTTTTGAAAGCCATTGGAAATGTAGATTTCAACAAGGCTCATAATCCTTTATTATTTATTGGTGGTGGTAATGATGCTATTTTCCCACCGGAATTCACTGCGAAAATAGCTAATTCTTATAAAGACAAAAACAGTCTTGTAGATTTGAAAATATTCGAAGGGAGAAGTCATTTTATCTGTGGTGAAAAGGGCTGGGAAGAAGTTGCAGGCTATGTTTTTGATTGGATTTCAAAACAATAATTTGATAACGCCACCGCAGCCCGGATTATCTCAGAATTTTTATTTTTTTTATTTGAATCGATGAACCACTTCGTTAGGTTTGAGTGGAGCTCATTTTTTTTGCGTGGGTTTAGCTTTGGGAAAAAAATAGCGGGAACGGAAGACGGATAAAGCTGCCCAAATATCATCAAAAACATTCACAGTTTCTATCAATATTTTCTTTGGTTGGTCAAAGTTTAAAATTTTAAAGTCTTATTTTTGCAAAGATTTTTTCGACACAGAAAAATCTCTCGAATTAATAGAAAATGAAGAAACAAACGACCTGGGATATTGTAAAAAGACTGTTTATGATTGGGATGAAATTCCGGTCGTGGTTTATTATCACCCTTGTAATCTCCATTATTTTAGCAATCGTTTCTACTTACAGGCCGATTCTGACGAAAAATGTGGTCGATATCGACATCGTTCAGCTTAAGGACAAAGCGCAACTGATGAAGCACATCTATCTGCTCATCGGATTGGTGGTTGCAGAAACAATTCTGAATTTCTTTCTGGTTTATTTCTCGAATTTTATTTCACAAAATGTGATTCGAGACATCAGAGAAAGGCTTTATCATAAATTAATCTACTTCAGAACGGCATTTTTTGACAAAACACCGATTGGAAGTCTGGTTACGAGAGCTGTTGGCGATGTAGAAACGATTGCGACGGTTTACACAGACGGATTCCTGATGGTTTTTGGAGATATCCTGAGAATCATAATGGTGTTGTTTGCGATGTTTCAGGTGGACACGCATCTGAGTATGATTTCTTTAGCGATTCTTCCGCTGATGGTCATCATCACAAGAGCTTTTCAGAAAAGACTGAAAACGGCTTTCGGTCTGGAGAGAAGCTGGACCTCGACTCAGAATAGTTTTGTGCAGGAACGTTTGGCGGGAATGCCTTTGATTCAGGTTTTCAACAGACAGGAAGCGGAGTTTACGAAATTTGATAAAATTAATATTGAACTTAAAAAAGCCTTGCTGAGAACGGTTTTTATCTTCTCACTGTTCTTTCCGGTTGTGGAATTAATTTCTTCACTTTTTATTGGATTTATATTGTTTTATGGTGGTTTTATCAAATCTACGCCAGGTGTAATCATTGCTTTTATTCAGTTTATAAATATGTTGATTCGTCCGTTGAGACAGATTGCGGATAGATTTAATAATATTCAGAGAGGAATTGTAGGTGCAGAGCGGGTTCTGGGCGTAATGGATGAAGACCAGGCGATGCCGAATAATGGAACGATTGCCCGAGACCATTTTGATGGAAAAATTGAATTTCAGAATGTTCATTTTGCTTATGATGAGAAACAATTGGTTTTGAAAGGCATAGATTTCAAAGTGAATTCGGGTGAAACTGTCGCCATCGTTGGTGCAACCGGAGCGGGAAAATCTACGATTATCAGTTTGATTACCAGACTTTACGATATTAATTCCGGGAAAATAATGCTGGACGATGTTGACATTAGAGATTATGAACTGTACAATCTGAGAAGTCACATTGGTGTAGTTTTGCAGGACGTTTTCCTTTTCCACGGCAGTATTTTTGAAAACCTGACTTTGGGTGATGAAAGCATCACGCTGGAGCAAGTTCAGAAAGCAGCGAAAGAAATAGAAGTAGACCAATTTATCGAGCAATTGCCTGGCGGTTACGATTATGTGGTGAGCGAAAGAGGTTCATCAATTTCCCTTGGACAAAGACAATTGTTGTCATTTTTGAGAGCTTATCTTTCTGACCCGAAAATTTTAATCCTTGACGAGGCGACCTCATCCATCGACCACGAAAGTGAAAAACTCATCCAACGCGCCACAGAAAAAATCACTAAAAACAGAACATCAATCCTAATCGCGCACCGACTTTCAACAATAGAAAAAGCCGACAAAATCATCGTGATGGACCACGGATTGATTGTGGAAGAGGGAACACATCAGGAATTGCTTTCGAAAAATGGTTATTATTCTGTACTATACAAAGCGCAGGTGGTTTCGCCGGATGGGGATACGGTGATTTAAAAAAATCTGGAAACGCCTTTCAAATCAGGTATCGATGCAATAATTTATAAGTTTCACAGAGGTTTAAGTAATGGGAAGAACTAAAAAAATTTTTGAAGTATTTCTTAATACTATTGGATTCATCGTTTTATTGGGAATGATCATTTTCTATCTCTTCATTTTTAATCCAGTTCGATTTATTGTTTATGCTTTGATAATAGCAATTATAATCAATTTTAAAAACTTCTTTCAAGTTGATATCAATGTTAAAACAAAGGCGAAATATTTCGCAATAAAGCTCTCTGTCACCTATCTTCTTATTCTTACAATATTGTCGCTTTCTCCAATGTTAACGTTGAAGGAATTCAGATTCTCACATCAGAATTGGATACAAATCGAACCGAAAATCACGAACGCAAAAGCTTTATGGGATAATGGGTACAAGAGGAAAGGAAACACTTACGCCGATATTGATTATCTTTATGAATATCAGGGAAAAATTCACCAAAAAACCGAACACGAAGCTGTAAAAATGTATTATCCTTTTTGGGACACAAGAAAACCAGAAAATTTAAGAAAAGAGTTTTCGTACATTTTATCTGAAAAAATTAACGAGAAAACCTACACCGCATTTTTTGACCCAGAAAATCAAAACAAGAGTAGATTACTTGTATCAACGGATCTACTTTACTTTCGGGGTTCTCTGTTGTATGATTTTATTACGAGTTTTGTATTTTGTCTAATGGCATTTCTACTTCTAATCGTCGCTGTTGTACTATTATTCTTGCGTAGTAAAGAAAAAAAGAATTAAAATTTCTCTGAAAATCAGTTAAATATAAACGTGTTAAGCTTTAACAAGCTTATTCCTAAAACTCAACATTCCGGAAACAATGATCAGGCAAATAACAATGATGATTTTTGAAACCAAAATTTCCTGACAGAGATTTCTTCCGGAAATAATTGAAATGCAGTCTTTCATATTCGCGGTTTCGTATTTCAGACTGACCTGGATGTTGACAACGGCAAAAACCGACATCACAATCACCAAAATCAGTAGGCTGATGATGGTTTGATAGACCGATTTTTTCATAGTTTAATTGATGGTTTTTAGTTTTTAATGGTTTTTCAATCAGATTTTAAAACATTCCACGCTTTTTCGATTTCATTGTTTTTTAAATAATTCTGAGCTAATAAATGTACATCTTTTTCCGAAGAAAAATGACCACTTGGTAAAATTTCTACATTTGCCAGCATTCCCAAATCATTGCCGGTGAAAATATAACTTTGTTTGATTTCATCAGGAAGTTTATCGTATCCAATTCCTTTTGTTACAAGTGGTTTTGGAACTTCGAAGATATTATTTTCGTTATTTCTGGAATAGAAATTACCGCCCAATCTTGCTACCAAACCCAATTGTTTTTGGTCTAGATTTCCAGCTTCATCAAGATATTTTTCGTTGATATGAATCTTTACAATTTCTGCAATCACGAGATTTCCCGATCCGCCAAGATTCCCAAGAGATTTAATTTCGAGAACTTTACATTCGAAATTAACGGGAGATTCCGCAATCAAAGGCGGTTTTACAATCTCGGCTGGCTTCATTGTCAAACCTGATTTGATGAATTCATTAATACCATCTTCATATTCTGTACTCGCCAAGGAAACCTGCTGAACCATTTCGAAATTCACATTTCCAATGACCAACTCCGGAATTTCTTTCAGATTTTCTAATGTATGTTTTGTTGTATTATCACGCACGCGTCTGGAGGGCGAAATAATCACAATCGGCGGAACCGTGCTGAACATATTGAAAAAACTGAAGGGCGAAAGATTGATTTCTCCTTTTGCATTGATTGTACTTGCTAAAGCAATTGGACGAGGTGCAATCGCGGTCTGCATTACTTGTTGTAATTGCATTGCGGAAATATCGGAAGGGATGATTGTTTTCATAGTTAGAAAACTTATTTACTTTTTTGTAATAATTATAGTATGAACTTCGGTTTCAGTTTCGCTTCTTATATAATTAACTTTCATAATCTGAGAATCTTTGAATCCAAGTTCTTGTAGTTTGTGCTCAATATCTTCAAGTAAATGAAAATTAAAAAGCAATCGATGTCCACTGCTGCTTGTCTGAAATTTTGAATTTCCGGGACTTCCTTCAACAAAACTGAAGTACGCAACGCCATCATTTTTCAAGAGATTATTTACATTTGAAAAGAAATCATCTACTTCTTTTGTATTAAGATAAGGAAGGCAAAACCCGCTTATAACTGCATCGAATTCACCTTCAATTTTATTAATATCACGGCAATCCATCATTTCAAATTTTCCGTTAGGAAGGTTCTTTTTTGCTAACTGAATCATTTTTTCAGAATAATCAATTCCTGTGATACCAGCATTTGGAATTTTGTCTGAAATATATTTTGAAATATTGCCGGGACCACAGCCAATATCCAAAATTGCTGGAGCCGAAGTCTTTATTTCATTACAAAACAAATCGTAGGAATCATCATAAATACTGAGATTCAGAAATTTTTCTTCATAAAGATTTGCGACTTGATTCCAAACTTCTGAGGAATCATTACTCTTCGATTTCAAATTAATTAAATGGAATTGCCGGCAAAATCTTTCCACTCACTTCACCAAAACCAACCCGGATTCCGTCTTTTTCTGACCAGGCTTTCATTGTCACTGTATCGCCGTCCTCTATGAATTTTCTTTCGATTCCGTTTTTAAGCTGCAATGGTGTTGTTCCTTTCCAGGATAATTCCAGCATTGATCCGTATGACTTCTTATCTTCTCCGGAAATTGTTCCACTGGCGTAAACATCTCCAACTTCCACGTTACAACCACCAATCGTGTGATGCGCTAATTGCTGGAACATATTCCAATACATAAATTTGTAATTGCTTTGAGAAATCAGATTTTCTTCAGAGTTTTCCGGCTTCAGATAAACTTCAAGATTAATGTCATAATTTTTGTCTCCTTCGAATTTCAAGTAATCCAAAACTTCCGGTTCTTGTTTAGGAGACTCGGTTTTGAATGGTTTTAAAGCTTCCAAAGTCACAATCCAAGGTGAAATTGACGAGCCAAAATTCTTTCCTAAAAATGGTCCCAACGGCACATATTCCCAGCTTTGAATATCTCTCGCCGACCAATCATTGAAAATCATCATTCCAAAAATAGCATCTTCAGCGTCTGCTACAGAAATCCTTTCGCCCAAATCTGTATTCTTATTAACGACAAAAGCCATTTCCAATTCGAAATCGAGTTGTTTTGAGGCACTGAAAATCGGTTTATCAGAATCAATTGGTTTGATTTGTCCGCAAGGTCTGATAATATCTATTCCTGATAAAACGATAGAAGACGCACGTCCGTGATAACCTACTGGTAAATGTTTCCAGTTTGGAAGAAGTGCGTTCGCCGGATCCCGGAACATCATTCCGACATTGGTTGCGTGCTGAATGCTGCTGTAAAAATCTGTGTAATTGGGAATGTGCAAAGGCATCATCATTTGGATTTCATCGAGATTATAAAAACAATCTGTAATCGTTCTTTCATCTTTTGAAAGAAGTGAATCTTCCAATAAAAGCTGTTGGATCTTTTCACGAATAGCATTTGTAGTTGGTTTCCCAAGTTCTATAAATTCATTGATTGTATAACCTTCGAAAACATTTTCTTCCAGACCTTTGATGTCTTCAAAAAAACCAAGGTCGTACAAAGTTGCAAGATCGATAACAATGTCACCAATTCTGGTCGCGCAAGCAATAAATTCTTTGTTGAAAACACAAACGCCAAAAGGAATATTATAAATTGAAAAATCTGAGTCGGAAGGATATTCTATGAATGATTTCATTTTTATAGAAGTTAGAGTTTAGATATTAGAATTTAGATAAAAAATTAAAGCATTAAAATAATGCTTTAATTGTATAATAAATGATTTGGTTTATAAGTTGCCGCGTTTTTCCTGCTCTCTTTCCAGGGCTTCGAAAAGCGCTTTGAAATTACCTGCTCCAAAACTCTGAGCACCGTGTCTCTCGATGATCTCGTAGAACAACGTTGGACGGTCTTCCACTGGTTTTGTGAAAATCTGAAGAAGATAACCTTCCTCATCACAATCCACAAGAATCCCTAAATCCTGAAGTTTTTTGATATCTTCGTCAATATTCCCAACACGATCTGGAATCATATCATAATACGCTTCCGGCGGTGGCGATAGGAATTCTACACCACGACTTTTCAGTTCTGTAACGGTTTTCACAATATCTTTTGTTGCAACGGCAATATGCTGAACGCCTTCGCCTTCGTAGAAATCCAGATACTCTTCAACCTGAGATTTCCTTTGCCCTTCGGCTGGCTCATTGATTGGGAACTTTGCAAATCCGTTTCCGTTGGACATTACTTTTGACATCAAAGCAGAATATTCTGTGTTGATTTGTTTGTCATCAAACGAAAGGATATTTACAAATCCCATCACTTTCTCGTACCATTCAACAGTTGGAATCATCCTGTCCCAGCCGACATTTCCTACGCAATGATCGACGTATAAAAGTCCAACATCGGAAGGATTATAATCGCTTTTCAAAGGTTCGTAACCAGGCATAAAAGCACCAGTATAATTTTTACGTTCCACGAACATATGAACTGTTTCTCCGTAAGTGTAGATTCCGGACATCTTAACTTCGCCGAATTCGTCGGTCAAAGTTTGTGGCTCCAGATATGGTTTTCCGCCACGTTTTACGGTTTCTTCAAAGGCTTTTTCGGCATCATCTACCCAAAGGGCAAGAACCTTGACACCATCGCCGTGTTTTTTCTGATGTTCACAAATTGGAGAATCGGATTTGAGTCCTGAAGTTAAAACCAATCTGATTTTTCCTTGCTGTAGAACATAAGATGATCTGTCCCTAACGCCAGTTTCCGGGCCTGCATATGCTACGGACTGAAAACCGAATGCGGTTTTGTAAAAATGCGCGGCTTGCTTGGCATTTCCCACATAAAATTCTAAATAATCTGTTCCGTTGATCGGGAGAAAATTCTCGGCTTGTGCGATCTTTTCGGCAAAAGTGAGTGTTGACATTTTATTTTTTACTTTTATATCTGTTGATGCCAAGATAAGAATTTTTCAGAAACAAACTAACGATTGTTAGTTTTTGAATTTTAAAAATGACAAATTTTATCAAGATAATTTTTTTAAAAAAAATGCAATCGATTGCACATTAAATAAATATCACAAAACAAAACTTAATTATAATCAAAAATCAATGGCAAATATTAATTATTTATCATAAAAAAAACTAATTTTATAAAAATAATATAATATGTATTTTTAAGTACACTTAAGTTTATTGTTTTGTTTTAATCTATCACTACATTTGTTATAGAGTTACTAAAGATTCTAAAAACACAAACCACAAAAAAGCCATCTCGTTTACAAACCAGATGGCTTTTTGTTGATTACATTGTTAAGCAATCCGGAATTTGGATTATAATTATCCCAAATGCGCCAAGAGTTATTAATATTTTTTATAAAATAAATCTGCGTATTAAGTTCATTTACAATATATTCTTCCCCGGTTTCTTCTACAACGAAAACCAAATTCCAAAATTCCTGAGTTTTTATTACCATCTTATCGGATTCCTCAGAGATAACATCCAAATCAAAAATTTCGAAATTGGATCTGTTATTATTTGTAAAAAGCTTCAACCCATTTTCGCAAAGTTTGGAACTGTATGTTTTAATTCTTTCTATGAATGGAGCTTCGGGAAAAATAAGTTCATCGAAAACTTCAAGCTTTAGTTTTGGAAAATATTTAAAAAATTCAAAATTGGTGTGACAATATCTGTAAACAATATCCGTCGTAAATTCTTTACTAAAGAGAGTTTCATTATAAATATTATTTTCCTTCACGTTCATTACGTAAGCATTCAGATCTTTGAAGCCTAAGAAAATACAGATTTTGTCCAAAGTTTTCAGAAACCGCAGATCGTTATGTGTTTTATAATGATAATCGCTTTCGAAGAACCGCTGCAAAGTGATATGGGAAATGCTGGTTCCGAGTTCAAATTTTCTCTCGTTCTGCAGTTCTTTCCGTTGCGAAAGATCTTCTTTTATAATTTCTGAAAGGATAATATAATGACTTCTTTTCCAGGGATTTGCATCTCCCAGAATAGAATTTTTAATTTTTGGTTGTTGCCGGATTTCCTCTTTTAATAAGTTATAGATTGATTTCAATTAGTTTTTTCTTGTGTGTTCAATCAAATATACAACAAAAGCAAGAAAAAATTAAAAGATTGTTTAACTTTTATTTAAACCTTTCGTAAGCCGCTTTATCCAGCATTTCTCTGTCATCCGGATGCGAAATTTCTATCAATGCTTTCGCTCTCTGGCGAAGATTCTTCCCATAAAGATAAGCCGTTCCAAATTCCGTCACAACGTAATGAATATGACCTCTGGTTGTGACAACGCCAGCTCCTTGTTTGAGGAAAGGAACAATTCTCGGAATACCTTTTTTTGTTCTGGAAGACAAAGCCATAATTGGCTTTCCGCCTTCACTCAAAGCTGCACCACGCATAAAATCCATCTGTCCGCCAATTCCACTGAACTGATAAGTGCCGATAGAATCTGCACAAACCTGACCAGTTAAATCAATCTCGATTGCAGAATTGATAGCGTGCATTTTCTTATTTTTCATAATGTTAATAGGAAAATTAACGTGCTGAACATCCATAAAAGCAATCGACGGATTGTCATCCACGAAATCATATAATTTTCTCGTTCCGAAACAAAAACTCGTAATGGTCCTGTTGGTATGAGTGCCTTTATATTTGTTATTAATAATATCATTTTTAATTAAATCAATAACGCCATCACTCAACATTTCTGTGTGAACACCGAGGTCTTTGTGGTTTCCTAGACATTTCAAAACTGCATCCGGAATGGTTCCGATTCCCATCTGCAAAGTTGCTTTGTCATCGATTAATTCTGCAACATGTTTTCCTATCAGCATTTCTTCTGCTCCAACTTTGGAACCATAATCAATAGTCAGAAGTTCTTCCTCACTCCAGACCAGTTTCTCGATTCTGTTGATATGAATCATTCCGTCTCCGTGCGTTCTCGGCATTTTTGGATTCACTATGGCGATGATGGTTTTCGCAGTATCAATCGCACTTCTAGCAACATCAACCGAAGTTCCAAGCGTGCAATAACCGTGATTGTCCGGAGGTGAAACTGTTATTAATGCAACATCAATTGGTAAGATTCCGTTTTTGAAAAGAATTGGAATTTCGCTCAAAAAAATAGGAACGTAATCGCCGTTTTCTGAATTTACTGCTTCACGTACAGGTGTTGAAGTAAACAAAGAATTGATATAAAAACTATCTTTATATTGTTGTTTTGCAATCTCAACATTTCCCTGTTGAGTGATAGAAACCATTTCCACATCTTTCAAACGGGAAGATTGTTTTGCTAATTCGTCATACAAAAGATTGGGTGTACAGGCACTTCCGTGTCCGAAAATCCTGTCACCGCTTTTGATAATTGAAACTGCTTCTTCTGCACTTACGTAATTGATCATTGCTTTTAATTTTTAACAAAGTTAGATTTAAATAAAATGGAAATAAATGAGCATTATCAGTCAAATGTCTATTTATGAAACAAAATGATAAAAATCACAATAATATTTTGACAATTCAATAAAATGATTTTACTTTGTAATTCAAAGTTCTTTATCATTAATTAAAATTTTAAAATGATGACAACACAAAAGCAAATTTCAAAAATCCTTTATTCTCTTCCGATTTTTATATTAATGGTTCCATTGGTCGCAATGCAGTTTACGAAAGAAGTCAATTGGACTTTATCCGATTTTCTGATTATGGGAATCTTGCTATTTGCAACAGTTTTTACGATTGATTTTGTTTTGAAAAAAGTAAAAACTTTCAAATCCAGATTGATTTTGGTTTTTGGAATTCTTGCTTTATTAATTTTGATTTGGGCAGAATTGGCGGTTGGAATTTTTGGAAGTCCCATTGCGGGGAGTTAATCCATTAATTTTGAAACTAAATTTAAAAAGCTAATATTTCTGTTAGCTTTTCTAGTATAATTTAATCTTCCAACCAACTCGTCTTGTAACTCGGGTCTTCTACTTTTATCGCTTCCTCTGTTAGTTTGAATGGTCGGAAAGGATCAACCATCACAGCATATTCGTCAGTAGATTTTTTTCCAATGCTTCGTTCCATTGCGCCTGGGTGCGGACCGTGAACAATTCCTCCCGGATGAAGTGAAAAATCCATCAAATCCACGTGATTTCTGCTCATAAAATCACCTTCTGTATAAAACAAAACCTCATCTGAATCGATGTTGGAATGGTTATACGGTGCAGGAATAGCCTGCGGATGATAATCGTACATTCTCGCTACAAAGGAGCAAACTACAAAATTATGCGCTTCGAAGTTTTGATGAACCGGAGGCGGTTGATGAATTCTCCCCGTAATCGGTTCGAAGTTTTTGATATTGAATTTATACGGATAAAAATAACCATCCCAACCAACAACATCAAACGGATGCGTAGCATAAATAAAGTCGGTAATCTGATTTTCTTTTTTCACTTTGATGAGAAAATCGCCTTTCTCATTTTTCGGTTCTACGAAAGTTGGCGGGACAATATCGCGTTCACAAAACGGCGAATGTTCCAGCAATTGCCCGAACTCATTCCGGTAACGTTTTGGTGTATAAATCGGCGAATGTGCTTCTATGAACAGGAAAACGTTTTCTTCGGATTCCAATTCCAACTGATAAATAGTTCCTCTTGGAATGATGAGATAATCGCCGACAGAAAACTCAATATTTCCGAGCATTGTTTTCAGAATTCCTTTTCCGGCGTGTACGAAAAATAATTCGTCACATTCTGCGTTTTTATAGAAATAATCGGGGGATTTTCTTGGTTTGGCCAAACCCATTTTCAAATCGTTGTTTAGCATCAAAACCTTTCGGCTTTCCAAAAAGTCATCTTCAGCGGTTACTTTTGCGCCTTTTATCATTCTTGGTGTTACGTTTTTCTCGACCGCAATTTTTGGCGTCACGTCTTTTGCCTCGCCGATAGATTTGATTTGAGTAGGACGATGCGTGTGATAAAGCAATGACGCAATGCCGTGAAAACCTTCTGTTCCAAAGAGTTGTTCGTAATAAAAATTATCATCTTCGGATTTGAAAATCGTGTGTCTTTTTGGTGGAATCTTACCTAACTGAACGTATCTCATTTTGTTGGATTTGGCTTTTCTCAAATGTAATATTTTTTTCTGATACTTTGATTTGAACACAAAGTGCACGAAGTTTTTTTTAAATTATTGAAAATATTTTGGAGTTCGCAAAAACGTTAAACTCATCAAAGAAAATTAAAAATAGTTCACATCAATTTTGTCATTCCGGAGGAATCTAAACTGCTGAGATTCCTCCGGAATGACAAAACTGGGTTTTTATGCTGACCTTTGATTTGTACCGAAAGCTGCAGCCCGACTTGAGTGGAAATCCTTTTTTGTGGCTGGAAGAGCGAAGGCAAAAAAGATTGGGAACGGAAGGCGGATAAAGCTGCCCAAATAAAAATTTTAGATTGACAATTTTACTCTTGATTCTTTATTCTTGTATCTTTTCTTATCTTTGAGATTATTAAAATTTTTCAAATGAATGATTCATTAATGGTTTCTCAGATTTCAGAAATCGAAAGAGCAGAATTTTACAGAAAAACGTATATGCACGTTGCAGTGGCGATTTTGGCGTTCGGTGCGGTGGAATATTTGTTGCTGAAAACAATTCCATTGGAAATGGTTTTATCGATGGTTTCAGGGAAATATATCTGGCTTGCCGTGATTGGTATTTTTTGGTTGGCTTCTATGCTGGCGACAAAACTATCTTTTTCGGTGTCCAGAAACACACAGTATTTGGGATTGGGATTGTACGTTTTGATAGAAGCCGTCATCTTTCTTCCAATGTTAGGAATCGCAAGTATGTATGCACCGGAAGTGATTACTCAAGCAGCTTTGGTGACCGTTTTTATGTTTGCCGGATTGACGGCTGCAGTTTTTATGACGAACAAAGACTTTTCATTTCTTAGAAACATCATCGTGATTGGTGGATTTGTAGCACTTGGTGTGATTGTAGTCGGAGCGATTTTCGGATTCAATCTCGGACTTTGGTTTTCTTTGGCAATGGTTGGATTGGCGAGTGCGAGTATTCTTTATGAAACTTACAACATTAAAAACATCTACAACAAAAACCAATATGTGGGTGCAGCTTTGCAAATGTTTGCATCGATAATGTTGTTGTTCTGGTACATTCTGAGAATTTTTATGAGCAGAAGAAGTTAGTATTGATGGTCTTCGAGAGCCTCAGACTGACAATTTACAAGGTCTTCGAGAGCTTCAGACTGACATTTTTATAAAATTAAACTCATCATTTTTTGGTGAGTTTTTTTGTGTCCAAGAAAAAAATAAAAGCAAATTTTTTATTTCTAATAAAATTGTTAGCTTTGTCTAACATTTTTGTTTTATGAAATTAATTCTCGCATTCCTACTATTTTTATCTGTTTTTATTAATGCTCAAACGGATTCTGCTAATGTTTCTAAATCTGATACAATCAACGATTCTAAAAGCATTGATGAAGTAACCATTACTCAGTTTTCTGTGAAAAAATTGAAAGGTGCAATTTCAACAGATGTTTATTCTCAACAATTCTTTAGAAAAAATCCAACGCCCAATATTTTTGAAGCGATTACGATGGTAAATGGTGTGAAACCACAGCTGAATTGTGCGGTTTGTAATACAGGCGACATTCACATCAATGGTTTGGAAGGCGCTTACACGATGATTCTGATTGACGGAATGCCCATCGTAAGTTCGCTTTCCACAGTTTATGGACTCAGCGGAATTCCGAATAGTTTGATTGACAGAATTGAGGTTACAAAAGGTCCGGCGTCATCTATTTACGGTTCGGAAGCGATGGGCGGAATTATCAATATTATTACAAAAAATGCTTTGCAAGTACCAAATTTTGCAACAGATTTGATGACGGGAAATCAAGGCGAAATCAATCTTGATATTGCTAAAAAGATTTTTGAAAATAAGAATTTCTCGAGTTTATTAAGCCTTAATTATTTCTATTTCGGAAACAGAATTGACCAAAACAAAGATAATTTCACAGACACACCTTTGCAAAACCGAATCTCAGTTTTCAACAAATGGAATTTCAAAAGAAAAGAATACCGACAAGCGAGTTTTGCTTTGAGGTATTTTTACGAAGATAGATTTGGTGGCGAAATGCAATGGCAAAAGCGAAACCGAGGTTCGGATGATGTTTACGGCGAAAGTATATATACCAACCGTTTTGAGTTTTTTGGAATTTATCAGTTGCCTTTGAAAGAGAAATTTTTGCTTCAATATTCCTATAATTATCATCATCAGAATTCCTATTACGGGAACACGGCTTATTTAGCGACTCAGAAAGTTTTGTTTCTTCAAATGAATTGGGAAAAGCACTTTGGGAAACATTTATTAAAAAGTGGCACTACTTTAAAATCAACTTTTTATGATGACAACACGCCAGGAACTGCCAATTCATTAGAAGAAAATCAACCAATGAAATCACCGATTTACGGTTTATATATCGAAGACGAATGGGAAATTAATGATAAAAATACGCTGCTTTTGGGTTACAGATATGACTATCACAAGATTCACAAATCTGTGCACTCACCGAGAATCGCATGGAAATTTGAGACTAATCCTTACAATACTTTGAGGTTGAGTTTTGGAACGGGTTTTAGGGTTGTGAATCTTTTTACAGAAGACCACGCTGCGTTGACAGGTTCGCGGGAAGTGGTTATAAAAGACGATTTGAAACCGGAAAAATCTTTGAACACGAATCTGAGTTACTTAATGAAAATTCCTGTGAATAATTATTTCATTAATGTTGATATAAATGGATTTTACTCTTATTTCAATAATAAAATTGTGGGAGATTTTGATTCTGAGCCGGATAAAATTATTTACGATAATTTGGCTGGACACGCAATTTCCAGAGGAATTTCTACGGACATTAGCACAAACTGGACTTTACCAATTCAG
>Ga0157369_10001305_pt1 | contig 30995 bp, 29 predicted proteins | sample C25metaG_FD_113461 | JGI IMG/M metagenome (GOLD analysis project Ga0157369, IMG submission 113461) | Corn rhizosphere microbial communities from Kellogg Biological Station, Michigan, USA - C2-5 metaG | ecosystem: Host-associated > Plants > Roots > Rhizosphere > Soil | place: USA: Michigan... | reverse complement strand
GCCGAAGCGGAGGCGTATAACCTTCTCTTCCTTGGGGGATAGAGTCTTCAGGATATTGGCGGTTTCGTCGCGGACGTTCGAATCGATAACGGCATCGACGGGCGAACCAACCCAGCGGTCTTCGATGAGATCGCCGAGGGCGGATTCGCCGTCGCGACCGACGGGAGTTTCCAGAGAGACCGGATCGCGCGAAATGGTCTTGAGCTTCTGGACCTTTTCGACTGGGATATCCATGCGCCGGCTGATCTCTTCGTTCGTAGGCACACGGCCGAGTTCTTTTTCGAGCTCGCGGGTGGCGCGCAGGAACTTGTTCATGCTCTCGTTCATGTGAACGGGAATGCGAATGGTGCGCGACTGATCGGCGATTGCCCGGGTGATAGCTTGGCGGATCCACCAGGTGGCGTAAGTCGAGAACTTGTAGCCGCGGCGGTATTCAAACTTGTCGGCTGCGCGCATCAGGCCGATGTTGCCTTCCTGGATCAGGTCGAGCAGGTGGAGGCCCCGATTGACGTATTTTTTGGCTACCGAGACGACGAGGCGGAGATTGGCTTCTACTAAATCTTTTTTGGCGCGCTCGGCTTCGATTTCGCCGTGACGGATGACGGCAAGGCTATGGCGGAGATCGGGCAGCGGAGCGCCAGCCTCGGACTCCTTCTTCTTGAGGTCGCGCTTCAGCTCTTTGACCCGAAGCTGGGCGGAAGCCGAAGAACGCAGCTCGAGCTTCTTGATCTCGGCATCGAGCAGCGACATCTCTTCCGCAGTGTCTTCGATGGCACGGACAAATTCTTTCCAACGCGCGAGATTGAACGGGATGGCGCGGAGAGAAAGGGACAGCTCTACTTTGGCGCGGAGTATCTTTCCGGCCCATTTCCGGCGCAGCTTTTTGTTGGCGGGCGGGACGGACGCGTGTTTGTCGATGGTCTGCTGCAGCTTTTTAATAGCCCCAGCATAGGCGAGAAACAGCTCGGCGATCTCGTTGCGGCGCTTCAGATCGGCGGCGCTTCCTTCTTCGATGTCGGAAGGCCCAAAATCTACATAGCTATCGACGTCTTCGGCGCCACGGCGCACCAGTTCGGCGAAATCGCCTACCAGGCTCTGGATAAGCGGAGAACGGCTGATGGCCTTCTGCATACGGAGCTTGCCGCGCTCCATCTTACGGGCCAAATTGACTTCACCCTCGCGGGTAAGCAAGGGCACCGAACCCATTTCGCGCAGATACACGCGTACCGGGTCGTCGGTATAAATCGACTCCTCTACCTGCTGGGCGCCATGGAACTCCTCGTCCTGCACTTCCTCCGGATGAAAAAAATTAGCTTCTTCATCGAAGGGCATGCCCCCGAGCGGTTCGGGGCTGTCGCCTAAAAACTGATCCTCGAATTGATCCACCTTACGTAATCACCTCAACCTACCATGTAAACTTTTCGACCGTACAACCTCCGGAGTGCCGGAATCCAGCTCCCGGACCGGCAACTCCCGAACCCAGTGAGTTGGGGACGACTGGCTGGTACTCGAGAGGGGGATAATGATCGCGCTACGCCGCACCGCAGCGGGGACGCAGTTGCCACAACCGTAATATTTTGCGCGCACTTATTATAACCGGGTTTTGACCGGAAGTTAATACCTAATAAGGGAGATGTTACGCAAAGTGGTTGGTTTCACAAAAGATATCCGCCGACTGGCACGCAGACGTCCTATACTTCTTAGACTCTCCGCTGGCTAATAACGTTTTTGAGTTCGTTGAGAAATTCTTCAACGTCCTGGAAATCGCGGTAGACCGAAGCGAAGCGCACGTAGGCGATTTTGTCCAGGCCCCGGAGGCGCTCCATCAACGTTTCCCCTATTAACGTAGTAGCCAACTCGCCGTCCGGACTCTCCACCAAGGTGGATTCGACCTCATTTACCAGCTCGGCGAGCTTCCCCATGCTGATGGGGCGCTTTTCACAGGCACGAAGAAGGCCATTCAGGACCTTCTGGCGATCAAATTTCTCGCGCCTCCCGTCTTTTTTGATGACCATGTAGGGCACTTCGTCGCAACGTTCGTAGGTGGTAAAACGGCGTTCGCAAGCCAGGCAGGCGCGGCGACGGCGGATGGAGTCACCTTCCTTACTTTCACGGGAGTCGATGACCTTGTCTTCACTAAAGCCGCAGAACGGGCATTTCATGAGCTAAAAAGAGAGTGTAGCGGGCCGCCGGGGAGGCGCGGGATTGTTTGTGCAAGCAATTGAACTTCCAGGGCGCGTAGCTCGTTTAACAGAGTGTAGAAAACGCGATGTCCGCCGCTTTAGCCATCAGCATTTCGATACACTCGAAGATTCCATTGGTCTCAGGTGCAGCCGCAGGGAAAAGGCAGCCGTTGGACGCTGAAACGAGTTTAATCGAACGCTGCCTGAGCGGGGAGCAGGGTGCGTGGGAAGAATTGGTGAAGGTACACACCAAACGGATCTACGGCCTTTGCTACCGCTTTACCAGCCGCGATAACGAAGCGCAGGATCTGACGCAGGAAGTATTTCTGCGGGTGTTCAAGACGCTCGGGAGCTTTCGCGCGGGGGAAGGTTCGTTCGTGGTGTGGTTGACGCGGCTGACGCGTAACCTCCTGGTGGATCATTATCGCCGGACGAAGCAGGAGCGGGTAACGGATGCCATCGAGGACAAGCTGCCGGTGCTCGAAGAGAGGACGGCGCAATTTGCGCGGACGGACGGGCTGCTAGCCGGTCGGGAAGCGGGCGAATTGCTACAGACGGCGTTGGAAAAGCTTTCTCCGGAATTGCGAGAAGCGGTGATTTTGCGGGATCTCCAAGACATGGAGTACCGGGAGATTGCGCGAGTGCTCAGCGTTCCGGAAGGGACAGTGAAGTCGCGGCTCAACCGGGGGCGGGCGGAGCTGGCGCGAGTTTTGAAGCGGAACAGAGTGAGTATTTAGCAGGATGAATTGCGCGGAATTTGAAAGCACGCTGGCCGATTACGTCGATGGAACACTCGACGCGAGCGGACGCACGAGCCTGGAGCGGCACGTGTCTGCGTGTTCCGGCTGCCGCGAATTACTGGACGAGGTGACAGCGGCGCGGAAGTTTCTAGCGCGGGTTCCGGACGTGGAACCGCCCGACACGTTAATCACGCGGATCGCTTACCAGGCACCGCTGGGGCGCACGCGCGGCGTATGGGAACGGCAAGGATCACTGAGCCGGCTGACGAGTAAATGGCTGCAGCCGGTATTGCAGCCACGGCTGGTGATGGGCATGGCGATGACGGTGTTGTCGTTCGCGATGCTCGAACGCTGCACGGGCGTAAAGGTACAGAATATTCAAGCCGCGGACCTGAGCCCGGTGCGGGTTTGGGGCGGTGTGGAAGACAGGGCCGTGCGGTTGAAGGACCGGGTGGTGAAGTCGTACGAGAATCTGCGCGTGGTGTATGAGGTCGAGACCCGGTTGAAAGATCTGGAGCAGCAGCAGGACACGTATGACGATCAGCCACAGAGGCAGCGGTCATCTGGGTCAGCCAGGCGCCAAGAGAACAGTAAAGAAGGAAAGAAATGAACTGCTACCTACATCCGGATCTCGCCGCGGCAGCGTTTTGCCGCTCGTGTGGCCGGCCGTTGTGTGACGCTTGCCGGCGGTCCGCAGAAGGAACCGTTTTTTGTGAGGAACACGTACCGATGACCGGTTATCAGAACGCGGGTTACCAGACCGCTTATCAAAGCACGACCAGCGGCGATTCACCCGCCAATCCGTATTTGCAAGCGAGGACGCCAGTGACTCCGGTGAACAATTCGCCCGGATTCGCATTTGTGCTCGGCCTGATACCGGGCGTGGGCGCGATTTATAACGGGCAATATTTGAAAGGCCTGGTGCACGCGATTATTTTTGGATTGCTGATCAGCCTGGCGAATGCCGCCGATCATACCGCCGGACAGCCACTACTCGGGATGATGTGCTTTGTATTTTATTGCTACATGCCGTTTGAGGCCTACCATACAGCGAAGAAGCGGCAGGCTGGAGTGGCGGTAGATGAATGGTCGAGCCTGCTTGCGCAGCACCGTTATACATCAAGGGCGCCGTTGGGGCCGATTCTGCTGATTATGCTGGGCGTGCTGTTTCTGCTGGATACGCTTCGTGTAGTCGAGTTCCGGGATCTGGCACGATTCTGGCCGGTGGTGCTGATCCTGGTAGGCGCTTTCATGCTCTACAATCGCGTCACCGCCTCGACTCCGGTTTCTCCGGCGCCGCGAGTTCAGCAGCCGCCGAAAGCGGACTTAGGAGAGTCGCAGCATGAACAATAGAGCGGCCTTGTACGCGCAAGCGATACGCGGCCCGATTGTACTTATCGTGATCGGCGTGCTGTTCGCGGTGCATCAAGCAGGGATATTGCCGTTCTCGCGAACTTGGCCTTTGCTGATCATCGTGGTGGGCGTCATGAAGCTGATCGAGCGCTGGAACGCACCTCGGCCGCCGTTTCCGCCACCACCATTTCCACCGCCACCACAGGGAGGGCCGCGTCCATGAGACCGCGCGCATCGCTTACCGGTCCGCTGGTGCTGATCGCGGTGGGCGTGATCTTTCTCATTCACGCCATTTCTCCCGAATTTGCCGTGGCGGATCTGTTTCTGCGTTATTGGCCGTACCTGCTCATCCTCTGGGGATTGATTGCGTTTATCGAGGTGAACATTCGATTCATGCGCGGCGGCCAAGCGCCGACAAATGGAGTTTCGGGCGCAGGTTGGGTGCTGGTACTGTTCATTTGCCTAATCGGAGTGGCGGCGTATGAGGTGCACCGGGTAAACCCGTGGTGGCGGCAAATGGGTTGGGAACGGGGCGTAGAAGCGTTTGGCTCGGAACACGAGTACACGATCGATCCACAGAAGAAAGGCGTGGGGGCGACGCCGCGGATCGTGTTCGAAAGCTTGCGCGGCGATGTCAAAATCACGGGCACGGATGCGCCCGAAATCTCGCTAGGCGGCCGCAAACTGGTACGCGCTTTCGAGGAGCGGCTGGCGGATGTAGCCAATCGCGATACGCCGATCGACATAGCAATCGAAGGAAATACAGTGATCGTGCGCAGCCACCAGGACCGCGCGGATTCGCACTCGCGAGTTACGGCGAATCTGGAACTTTCGGTGCCGAAGGGCGCGAGCGTCCAAGCGACAGGAACAGGTGGAGACTTCGACATTTCGGGACTTAGCGGCGACGTGGATTTGAGTAGCATCAACGCGGGCGTGCGTTTGCAGGATATCGGGGGCAACGTCAAAATTGATACACGCAGAAGCGATTTGATCCGCTGCCTGAACGTGAAGGGGGACGTGGATCTGCGTGGGCATGGATCGGACGTCGAGTTGACACAGATTGCCGGGCAAGTGAACGTGAATGGAGACTATACGGGCAGCGTCGCGCTGCGGGACCTGGCGAAACCGGTACGCCTGGCGAGCATGCGCACACAATTGGCCGTGCAGCAGGTGCCCGGCGAAATTCGGCTCGAGCGCGGCAGCCTGAATGCGCGGAATGTGATCGGGCCAGTGAAACTGACGGCGCATTCGACCGATATCACGCTCAATGGCTTCACCGAGGGACTGGATTTAACGGTGGATCGCGGCGACATCGAGCTTCGCCCGCAAAGTGTACCTTTAGGGCACATTGCGGTACATGCGCGCTCGGGTAATATCGACGTGGCGCTACCGGCGGCGGCCAAGTTTGCGATGAACGCCGCGACCGGTAATGGAGAGGTCGACAACCAGTTTGGCGGCGGGCTGAAGGAACGGTCTGAAGGCCGCGGAGCCAAGCTAGATGGATCGGTGGGCGATGGGCCCGATTTGAGTCTAATCACTCAGCATGGCAACATCACTGTGCGTAAGGCGAGTGGTGAGCCGGGCGCTCCGAAGGACCCTAGAGGAGAACCGGCCAGTGCAAAGCACGGGGACAGCATAGCGCAGCTTGTTGTTGCCACGCAATGAGCAGGGCGTTATTTGCCGGGCCAGCCTCGCGACTTCTGTAAATCGTTGAATGCCTTTTCCAGTTTCTGGGCGAGTTTGATATCCAGCGTATGCTGCGTGTTCGCTTCGGCAGTAAATTGAGCCCAGAGCAAAGCAAATTTGTTGGCCTTGCGCACTAAGTCCGATTGGATCCACTCGGCTTGACGGCGCCGCTCATCGTCTGCCGGAGTGCTCTGGTCTTTAGCCCGATGATACTGTTCCAGTTGAAGCCTCTCCGCTTGTTGCTCCCCGGGTGATTTTTGGGCAAAGAGCGGCGCGGCTGCGAGTAAAATCACGATCGTCGCGATTGCCTTGTTCATGGTGGCCCAGAGGCCGGTAGGAAAATCTTTTCACGGGCGGAATATCTTGTAAAGCATTCAGAGTTTGAGGTACTCACCCAACCACCTAGTCCTTGGCCCCTTGGCTCGGACGCTAGGCTAAGGAGTTGGATCTTTCGACTCCGCTGCAGTATGTAAAAGGAATCGGCCCGGCGCGGGCGCAGATGCTCGTCGCAAAAGGGTTGGAGACTGTGGCCGATTTGCTGTATTACGCGCCGTTTCGTTACGAAGATCGGAGCAACGTTAAGGCGATCCGGGAATTGGCTCCTGGAGAAAAAGCGGCGACGGTGGCGCGCGTAGCGACAACGAAACTAGCGGGCTTCCGGCGCGCGAGTTTGGGCCTCTTCGAAGCCGTTTTCGAAGATGGGAGCGCGGACGCGCTGCTGGCGCGTTTTTTCCATGGGGAACGCTATGCCGATCGGCTGGTTCCGGGCGTGCGCGCGGCGCTGTTTGGAAAGATTGAACTGGATCGTGCGAGCGGACGGCGAATGATCGTGCAGCCGGAAGTCGAGATTCTATCGGACGAAGAAGAAGACAACACTCTGCACCTGGGCCGCATTGTGGCGGTATATGAAGCAGCGAGTAAAATTTCGACGCGGGTTTTTCGCGGGCTGCTCGATCGGCTGTTGCGTGAGGCGACGATGCCTGAGGATGCATTGCCGCTCAGTGTAAAGAAAAGAATAGGACTACCGGATCTAGCGACCGCGATCCACGAAGTGCATCAACCAGCAACCGGCACAGACGTACGACTGCTGAACGAGTTTCGGACACCGGCACAGACGCGGCTGATTTTCGACGAATTTTTTTGGCTCGAGTGCGGGCTTGCCTTAAAGAAGAACAAAGCGCGCGCGGCGGTTGGGATTTCATTTGCCGTGACCGAGGGCGCGCGTGCACAACTCAAAAAGATGCTGCCATTCCGGCCCACACAGGCACAGCGGCGAGCTATGCAAGAGATCGCAGACGACATGAAGCGGCCGCATCCTATGCACCGTTTATTGCAGGGAGATGTGGGCAGCGGCAAGACCATTGTGGCGGCGCAGGCGGCGGTAATCGCCATTGAGAATGGCTTCCAGGCGGCGGTGCTCGCACCGACGGAAATTCTGGCTACGCAGCATCGCGCTTATTTTGAACGGCTACTCGCGAAGCTTGGCTATCGCGTCGCGGCGCTTACTGGATCGGCCGGAGCGCGTGAAAAGCAGCAGGTGAAGAAGGACGTCGCGAATGGGTTAGTCCAGGTGGTGGTGGGTACGCATGCGCTGCTCCAGGAGGACGTCGCTTTCCACAATCTGGGGCTGGCGATTATTGACGAGCAGCACCGGTTCGGCGTGCGGCAGAGGCTGGAGCTTTTCAAAAAGGGCGCGCAGCCGGACGTCATTGTGATGACTGCGACTCCAATTCCACGGACGCTGGCGCTCACTTTGTACGGGGATCTGGATGTTTCCACGATCGACGAATTGCCGCCCGGGCGGAAGCCCATCATTACGCGGCACGTTCAGGATGCCGAGGTCGAGAAAGTCTACAGCTTCGTAGCGCAAGAGATCCGGGCGGGAAGACAGGCCTATGTGGTTTACCCGGTTGTAGAAGAGACAGAACTTTCGGCCGTGAAGGCTGCCGAGAAGATGCACAAGCATCTTTCAACGATGGTCTTTCCCGGCGTTCGCGTGGGACTGCTGCATGGCAGGCTGAGCGCGGAAGAACGAAGCGCGGCCATGCGCGGGTTTCTAACGGGCGAGACAAAGATATTGGTGGCAACGACGGTGATTGAAGTTGGCGTGGACGTGCCGAACGCGTCGGTGGTGGTGATTGAACAAGCAGAACGTTTCGGGCTGGCGCAGATTCATCAATTGCGCGGGCGTGTGGGGCGCAGTTCGCAGCAAAGCTATTGCATTCTGGTAACCGGCAAGCTGAACGACATTGCCCGGGAACGGATTCGCACGCTCGTTACCTCAAACGACGGTTTTCATATTGCGGAGATGGATATGCGGCTGCGTGGACCGGGCGAATTTTTCGGGACACGACAATCAGGGATACCGGGCCTTCGACTGGCCGATCTGCTGCGTGATGCGGACTTGCTCGAATTGGCCCGCGGTGAGGCAAAGCAGCTTCTCGAAAGCGGAACACAAGCGGAGTTACGGCACGCGGTCCGGTATATTCAGGAACACTGGCAGCGCAAGTATGGCCTGGTGCAAGTGGGCTAACGATGCGAGTAATTGCCGGGGAGTTGCGCAGTAGAAGGATCAAGAGTGTTCCTGGCTTCGAGGTGCGGCCGACACCTGACCGTTTACGAGAGGCTTTATTCAATGTGCTGGCGCCACGGATTGCGGGGACAATCTTTTTGGATTGTTATGCAGGAAGTGGCAGCGTGGGGATAGAGGCGCTAAGCCGCGGGGCCAGACGAGCGATTTTCGTGGAACGAAACGGACGGGCCTTAGAGGTGCTGCGCGAGAATTTGAAGTCGCTTGGTATCGAAGGAAGAGCGATCGTTGCGCGCGTATTGAGCGAGAAGCACGAGGCGGATATTGCTTTCATTGATCCTCCCTATCATTTGGAGGGCGAATATCGGTCTGCTTTGGAGATGCTTGCGGACACACCGTGTGAGCTGGTTATCGCACAGCATGCGACGCGCTGTGCGCTCGAAGACCGATATGGGCGCCTAACAAAGGGACGCGTGCTCCGGCAAGGAGACAATTGTTTGAGTTTTTTCGGGAGGTCAGCCGGCGAGTAGGACTTCAATGTCCATCACGTTTGTACCGGTGGGACCGGTTTTGACGAGATCGCCCAGTGCGGAAAAAAACGGATAGGAATTGTTGTCGTCGAGAAATTTTGAGGGATCGAGACCGAGCCGTCTGGCGCGCGTGATAGATTTGCCGGTCGCCAGAGCGCCTGCGGCATCGGTCGGGCCGTCGGTGCCATCCGTGCCGGCGCATAATGCCAGGACGTCCGGCAGACCCTCCATCGCAATAGCCGCCGCGAGGGCCAGCTCTTGATTGCGGCCTCCGTGGCCCTTTCCTTTGACGGTGACTGTTGTTTCGCCTCCTGCCAGAAGGCACGCGGGACGCCTCCCGACCTTGCGCAGTATGTCGATGTGCGTGCGCGCGACGTCGCGAGCTTCACCAGAAACGATGTTCGATAGAATGCGCGGGCGATAACCGAGAGAGTGCGCCTCGCGAGCGGCGGCTGCGAGCGCTAGCGCATTACTGCCGGCCACGATGTTATAGACGTTCTGAAAGAGCGGGTCGCCCGGCTTGGGCGTCTCCGCGATTTCGCCGCGCGCGCCCTTTCGCAGCAGCTCCAGTACGGTTTTCGGAGTACGCCCGGTGATTTTAAATTTTTCGAGCACCTGTATGGCGTTGGTAAAAGTGGTTGGGTCGGGCGCCGTGGGTCCAGAGCCGATCACGTCCAGTGGATCACCGATCACATCCGACAGCAAGAGACTGACAATCGGCGCCGGATAGGCCAGAGCGGCGAGACGGCCGCCTTTGAGGAACGACAGGTGTTTGCGAACCGCGTTCAGTTGAAAGATGTCGGCGCCGGCGCGCAAAAGAAGATTCGTTGTTTTCTGTTTGGCTGCAAGCGTGATGGGATCGGCCGGCGCACTGAGCAGAGCGGATGCGCCTCCGGAGACCGCAACAAGGAGCAAGTCGCGGGCATTCAGTTCGCGCAGAAGCCCTCTCACTTGGTGCGCCGCGCGGATTCCGGAGGCGTCGGGGATAGGGTGGCCCGCTTCAACTACTGGGATTCGGCGAAGCCTGCGCTGGGCATGGCCGTGTTTGGTGATCGCCAAGCCGCCCGTAAGCAATTTGCCACAGATGGCTTCGATGGCAGCGGCCATTTCGACGGCCGCTTTGCCGATGCTGATTAGAAAAATGCGGTCGAAGGCCCGGAGGGGAAAACGGTGGGAGCCGGCCTTGAGAATGCTGTTTGAGAGCGAAAGATGGGCGCGTACGGCATTGCCGGCGTGCGCCGCGCTAAGAGCGGCCTGGAATATCGCTTTCGCGTCGCTGCGGAGTCTAGTTTTTGGGGGCACGCTGAAAGATTGGCAGAGCTAGAAGGCGTTCCACCGAGACCGAAGGATCATCGGTATCGACATCAATGCGATGGTTGGCGAGCGCATAAGATGGGCGGCGTTCGGCGAAGAGCCTTTCGAGGCCATTGCGATTGGCTGCAAGGGGGCGCGTAGAATCTTCACCTAGACGTTTGCGGACCATTTCGAGCGGACAATCGAGCCACACGGACACGCCGCTCGTTTCAATCAGCGCACGATTGGTGGGTTGCACAAAGGCGCCACCACCGAGGGCCACCACGGCTGGAGCGCCCGCTTCGATCTGTGCAACGCGATGGCGTAGGACTTCCGTTTCCACTTCGCGGAAATAGCGTTCCCCCCGTTCTGAGAAGATTTGCGAAATGGCGCAGCGCTCAAGAGCTTCGATTTCGGTGTCGATGTCGATGAAAGGCCAGCCAATCTTCCGGGCGAACGCGCGGCCGATGGTGGTCTTCCCGCTGGCCATGAAACCCACGAGATAGAGGCCCGCAAGGGGCTTTCGCTGGACGCTCATTTCGTGTGGATCGGAAACCAGTATAGCGAGATGCCGATAATGGAAATATGGCAACGGATTTACTGCCGCTCTTCCCGCTTTCGCTCGTTCTGGTGCCAACTATGCCGCTGCCACTGCACATTTTTGAGGATCGCTACAAAGAGATGATGGCGGATCTGATTACCGGCCAATCTGAATTTGGGGTCGTGCTGGCAAAGGAACAGGGTATCGCAAATATCGGCTGTACAGCGATTGTGGACGAGATCACACGCCGCTATGACGATGGCCGGCTGGACTTGATAGCGACGGGGCAACGCCGCTTCCGGATCACCTCTTTAGACCAAGAAAAGACGTACCTGCGTGCCGAGGTTCAATATTTCAACGACGAAGATGCCTCGGAAGTGCCGGCGGACCTGAAACAGAAGGCTAGTTCCGCGTATCGGCGTCTAGCGACTTTCGAGGATGTGGAGGCCATGGAGCCGAAATTCGAACGAACGCGAATCAGTTTTCAGCTTGCACAATTAATCGAAGATTTGGACAAGCGCCAGATGGTACTGGGGCTCCGCTCGGAAATAGAACGGCTGGAGTATCTGGTGAGCATTGTGCCAAGCTACATCGAACAGCGGGAGCGGACCGCGCTCGCGAAACGCGTGGCTCCTCTGAACGGCCATCCTAAGGTGGAGATCTAAGCGCCCCGGATGCAGCGGCAATTTCTGATTCTCGACGCGGACGACACGCTTTGGGAGAACAACATCTACTTCGAGACTGCTTTCGATCAGTTCTGCGACTATCTGGGACATTCTTCGCTGTCTCCGGCGGAGATTCGCAGTGTACTGGATGAAATCGAAAGAGTCAATGCAAAGATCCACGGATATGGCTGCCGTAATTTCGCACGCAATTTGGGCGAATGTCTGCGGCGGCTCGCCGAGCGCGATATTGGGGACACCGATCTGGAAGCGGTGAGAGAGTTCGCACACGCAATTCTCGAGAAGCCGATCGAACTCATTGAAGGGGTCGAGGAAACGGTGGCTGAGTTGTCTGGGCGCCACGATCTTACGGTGTTTACGAAGGGCGATCCGGAAGAGCAGCGTTTGAAGATCGAGCGGTCCGGGTTGGCGCGCTATTTCGAGCACACTGCCATCGTGAAAGAGAAGGACAAGGCTTCGTACGATCGACTGGTCGCCGACCGCGGACTTCCTTTCGAGAGGACCTGGATGATCGGCAATTCGCCCAAGTCAGATATCAATCCAGCCTTGGCGGCTGGATTGAAGGCGGTGTATGTTCCTCATCCGCGGACCTGGAGCCTGGAGCACGAACAGTTGCCAGACAGCCATCCACGGCTCCTGGTAATTCAGCAGATTCGCGAGCTGACAGCGTATTTCTGAGGCTAACGAAAAACCGAAGCGGAGAAGGAAATGACGGACAGCAGCGCCGAGGGGAAAATGCCCAGGAACAGGATACCTGCCGCGCTGGCCCAGATGGCGATGCGCAAGGTTGCGGGAGCAGGCGTCAGTTCGATGGTGGCGGCGCTCGGCTCGAGCATATAGACAGCGACGATGATCTTCAAGTAGTAGTAGGCCGCGATCGCGCTATTCACGAGACCGAGGACGGTTAGCCAAACGAGATGGGAACCGAGCGCCGCCTGGAACACATAGAATTTTCCGAAGAAGCCGCCCGTGAGCGGAACGCCGATCAGCGAAAAGACGAACAAGGCAAGCAATCCGCCGAGTAAAGGATCGCGACGGCCCAGACCGGCAAGGTCTTCGATCCGGACGTGCTTTTCGTGACGCGCGGCGACATGGCTGATGACGGCGAAGGCACCGATGTTCATGAGCGCGTATGAGGCGAGATAAAACATGGCAGCGGACACGCCGATGCTCGAGGCGGCGGCCAGCGCCACGAGCACGTAGCCGGCATGCGCGATGGAACTATAGCCAAGTAAGCGTTTGATGTTGGTTTGGACGAGAGCAGCTAGATTGCCGACCAGCATCGTCGCCAACGCACAGCCCCAGACGAGATAACTCCAGCGATCGTTCATCGGCCGGAAGGACGTCATAAAGATGCGGAAGAAGACGGCGAACGCGGCAGCTTTGGGGGCCGCGGAAAGAAATGCGCTCACGGGTGCGGCGGCACCCTGGTAGACGTCCGGGGCCCACATCTGGAAGGGCGCGATAGAGACCTTGAAACCAAGACCAACGAAGATGAGCGCGGCAGCCAGCGCGGCGATGACGCTGTGATGGGGCTGCTGCTGCAAGATCTGCTGAATCTGTGCAAGATTCGTTACTCCCGTGAGGCCATAAATCCAGGCGATGCCGTAGAGGAGAAACGCGGTGGCAAACGAGCCCAGTAAGAAATATTTCAGGGCAGCTTCGGTGTTGCGGCGGTCGTCGCGCAGGAATCCGGCGAGGATATAGGTAGCGATAGAAGAAACTTCCAGGCCGATAAAGACCATGATGAGGTCGCCGGCAGTCGCAAGAATGCATTGGCCGACAAGCGAGAAAAGAATGAGCGCGTAGTATTCACCGCTTTGCGCACCTTCGCGTTCGAGATAGCTAAGAGAACTCAGGACGCAGAGGAAGCCAGCCACCAGGAGAAGACCACGGAAAAATACTCCATAGCCATCCACAATGAGCATATTTTGGAAGGCCGCGCCCTGGTTGGTGTAGGAGTAAAAATTTGCCACAAAAGCGGCAGCGATTCCAATAAGGGAGATTACGCCCAGGTAAGTTCGCTTGCCGTGTGCCACGGCCTCGAGCATCATGGCGGCGATGCCAAATATCGTCAAAAGGATTTCGGGTAGGAAGCGCAGGTAATCGGCGCTGGCGGGAAGCATGTTAGAAAGCACTCACGTTCCCCGGGAGACGCAGCGAAACACGATATTGGTCGTTCATTGTGGTCTGCTCAAGCAGATGCGAAGTGGACGCGGAAATGGGCTGCAGGAAAGGCTGGGTATAGCATCCCAGCCAGACCATCATCGCGAGAAGCGGCAGCAGGGGAAGCCAGTCGCGACCGGCAAGATCGACGAAGCCCTCGTTTCGCTCGTTCGGCTTTCCGAAGAAAGTGCGCTGGTACATCCAGAGCATGTAAGCGGCGGAAAGTATCGCGCCTAGAGCGGCCCACGCAGCCCAGGAGAATTTCGCTAGAGCGGCGCCTTGCAGAATGAGAAACTCGCCGACGAAATTGCAAAGGGTCGGCAACCCAATGCTCGCGAACAAAACGATAGAAAACACAGCGGCCAAGCGAGGCGCACGAACTGCCAGCCCGCCGAAATCGGAAATTTCAAGCGATTGATTGCGGTGTTCCAGAAATCCGGCGAGCAAGAACAACGCTCCCGTCGAGACGCCATGGGCGAGCATCTGGTAGACGGCTCCGTCGGCGCCCTGCTGCCTGAAGGTAAAGATTCCGAGGACTACGAATCCTAAATGGCTCAGCGAAGAATAGGCGATCAGGCGTTTAATATTGGGCTGGATCAAAGCCAGTAACGCGCCATACAGGATGCCAATAATCGCGAGGACGGCGATCCAGGAAGCGCAACGTTGCGCACCACCCGGCGCGAGGCTCAAAGAATACCGGAGCAGACCGTAGACACCCATCTTCGACATGACGGCGGCCAACAGGAAGGTGGCCGGCATGGGGGCTTCCGTGTAGGTATCGGGTAGCCACGTATGGAACGGGAAGATCGGAACCTTTACCGCGAAGGCGGCGAAGAAACCGAGGAACAGCCAGAGTTGCTGGGATTCGGTCAATGCTACGCGGCCGGAAGAGAACGCGTTGAGGATGTCGAGGTAATCGAACGAACCGGTCCGGCTATGCAGGTAGAGGATGGACGCGAGCATCAGCACGGAGCCGAGCATCGTGTACACGAAGAATTTGACGGCCACCGGTCCACGGCGCGGGCCGCCCCACGACCCGACCAAGAGGTACATGGGCACAAGAGCCACTTCCCAGAAGATGTAGAAGACGAACAGGTCTAGGGCCGAAAAGACCCCGATCAAGCCGAATTCGAATAACAGCAACAACGTGCAGAAATCTTTTTGGCGATCGGCGACCATGCGCCCAGTCATCCAGACAGCAATAGGAACGAGCAAGGTGGTCAGCAGAATCAGCCAAAGGCTGATGCCATCGACCCCCAGGTGAAAACGGATCTGGAGGCCGAGGCCATCGATCCAGGGCCAATCAATGGCGGACGTGAAGTGCGCGCCTTGTTCGATGACGGGGGTGATGAGACGTAACGAAGAGAGGAACGCGGCGATACTTGAGGCGAAGGCAGTATAGAGTGGCACCTTCGAATCGCGGGGCGAGAGGGCGGCAAGCAAGCAGCCGAGGAGAGGCAGGAACAAGACCACAATTAACGTCATCGCGCGCCTCCGAACAAGCCGAGGACAAAGATCACGAGAAGTGAACCGGCCAATATCCAAGTGGCATAGTTACGAATGCTGCCAGACTGCCATTGCCGGAACAGAGAACCCCAGCCGCGCACGACGCGCGCAATGCCGGTCACCAAGCCCGCGTCGATCAATCCCTGATCCACTCCGCGCCAAAGCAACGAACGAGAGACGCCTATAAGAGGTTTTACGATCGTCCCGGAATAGATCTCGTCGACGTAGTATTTGTTCGCAAGCAGCGTATAAATGGGGCCGGCGCTGGTTTTCATAGATTCGGCAAGAGCGGGGCGAACGAGATAGAGCCAGACGGCGGCACAAATGCCGAGGATGCCGCACAACGCTGAGATGATCATGGGAAAAAGCCGTTCCTCAGCAAGAGGATAGGTGCCAGAGAGAAAGGCGGGAACGTTCAGAAATCCGCCTACCAGCGAGAGCAAAGCCAGCACGATCAAGGGCACTGTCATCACAAGCGATGATTCATGCGGGTGATGGTGGCCTCGATATTTTCCGAAGAATGTCATGAAGTACGCGCGGAACACATAGAAGGCGGTGAGACCGGCCGTAAAAGCGCCCACCCAGAACATCCAGGGCGAATGCGCGTAGGTCGCGGACAGAATGGCGTCCTTACTGAAGAATCCGGAGAAGCCAGGGAACCCCGAAATGGCGAGACTGGCAATACCAAGCGTGAAGAAGGTAATGGGCATTGCCTTTCGCAAGCCGCCCATGTGGCGCAGATCCTGTTCACCCGCGAGGCCGTGGATCACGCTGCCCGCGCCGAGGAAGAGTAGGGCCTTAAAGAAAGCGTGCGTCATCAGGTGAAAAATGCCGGCGGAATAAGCGCCCACGCCCAGACCGAGAAACATGTAGCCGAGCTGGGAAACGGTTGAATACGCGAAGACCTTTTTAATATCGTTCTGGACGAGGCCGATCGTAGCGGCGAAGACGGCTGTGAACAATCCGACGAGTGCGACTACGTGCATCGCGAGCGGCGCGTGATCATAGAGGAACGATACGCGGGCAATCATATAGACACCAGCGGTCACCATGGTGGCGGCGTGGATCAAGGCAGAGACCGGAGTCGGTCCGGCCATAGCGTCCGGCAACCAGACGTATAACGGGAACTGCGCGGATTTGCCAGCCGCGCCAAGAAATAACAACAGCGTGATGGCGGTGAGCAGGTGCGCCGAGGTTTCGACCGGCATCCCGGCGACCGCGCCGGAGATCCGTCCGAAATCGAGTGTGCCGAATAAGACCACCGTGAGAAAGATGGCGAGCGAGAAACCGAAATCGCCGATGCGATTCACGATGAACGCTTTGTTGGCAGCATCGGCGGCGAATTTCTCTTTGAAATAGAAGCCTACGAGCAGATAGCTGCAAAGCCCGACGCCTTCCCAGCCGACGAACATCAGCAGAAAATTCGCGGCGAGCACCAGAACCAGCATGAAGAACATGAAGAGGTTCAAATAACTGAAGAAGCGAGTGTAGCCTTCTTCATGCTCCATATAACCGACGGAATAGATGTGAATCAGGAGCCCTACGCCGGTGACGACCAACAGCATGACGGCAGTGAGGCGATCGACGACGAAGTCGCAGCCGATATTGAGTGAGCCGCTCTGTATCCAGGTGAAGTAATGCTCGGAATAGGGCAAGCTCAGAGGGTATAGCTTGCCGAGCACCGCGAGCACGAAGGCAAAGGAGGCGGCCACCGAGCCGACGGAGATCAGGCTGACAATCGGCTTCGAGAGCCGTTTGCCGAGCAAACCGTTCAACAGAAAGCCGGCGAGCGGGAAGAATGGGATGAGCCAGAGGTTCATGATCGATGGTTCAGAGCTTCATAGAATCGACTTCGTCGATTTGCAGTGTGCCGCGATTTTTGAAGATGGTCAAAATAATCGCAAGCCCGACGGCGGCTTCAGCGGCCGCCACGACCATGACGAAGAACGAGTAGATGTGACCATCGATGCGTTGAAGCTGATAAGAAAACGCCACGAAGCTGAGGTTGACGGCGTTCAGCATAAGCTCGATGGACATAAAGACAGTGATGACGCTCTTGCGGTAGACAAAGCCGGCGACGCCGGTGCCAAACAGGATGGCACTCAGAACCAGGTACCAGGACAGAGGAACGTGACCCATTTAATCGATCTCCTTTCGCGCGAGAACCACGGCGCCGATGATGGCAATCAGGATCAGAACGGAAGTGACCTCGAAAGGCAAGAGGTATTTCGTGAATAGCAACATTCCTATGGCTTCGGCCGTGCCTCCCACCCAACTACCGAATTCGACCGGGTGCAGCGGAGGGAGCACGACGCGGATCAAGAATGCCAGCAAGGCAACGAAGGCACACAGGAGCGGGAATCCGGCAATCTGTGCAAACCACGATTTGCCGCTAGCCTTCTCCGTGCCGGCGTTCAGAAGCATGATCACGAAGATAAAGAGCACCATGACGGCACCGCCGTAGACGATCATCTGCGCCATGGCGATGAATTCGGCGCCCAGCAGCAGATAGAGAACGGCGAGCGAGCCCATGACGCCGATGAGGGACAGAGCGCTCGAGATGGGATGTTTCTGCAGGACCAGGTTCACGGCGCAACCGACGGCGACAATCGCGCAGACGATAAATAGGAAGGTGTCCATGCTAAAAGACCGCCACACAGAACGCCGTTGCCATGAGGTTCAGTAGCGCGCAAGGAAAGAGAAATGTCCAGGCGAAATGCATGAGTTGGTCGTAACGAAAACGCGGCAGCGTGCCGCGAACCCAAATGTACGTGAACAGCAGCGCGGCGGCCTTACTCGCAAACCAGAAGATCGGCGCGAGATAGGTTTGAAGAAACGGAATCGCAAACAGCACGGCCGCGAGCAGGGCGACAACCGCAAAAACAGGAAAAGTGAAGCGGTCGCGCTTACGCGCCGGGTCACGGGCTTGCAGGAAGAATACGACAGCGGCAGCCAACGCAATCAAGGTAGGGACCCAATTGGCATAGGGAGCTGGGAATAGCGGATGCCAGCCGCCCAGAAACAAAAGCGTGGCGACGCAGGTGATCGTCACCATGTTGGCGTACTCGGCCATGAAGAAGCAGGCGAATTTCATGCTGCTGTATTCGGTGTGGAATCCGGCAACCAGTTCGTTTTCAGCCTCCGGCAAGTCGAACGGGAGGCGATTCGTTTCAGCAAAACCGGCGATCATGAAAATCACGAAGCCGAAAATCTGCGGGAATGGCATCTGGAAAATGTTCCAGCGGGGGATGAACCCCAGATAGTAGCCCGCCTGGCTGGTTGCGATATCGCGAAAGCTCAGGTGATTCGCCAGCAGGAGGGGCGACACGATCGCGAGCGTGAGCGGCAGTTCATAGCTGATCATCTGGGCGCTGCTGCGCAATCCACCGAGCAGTGAATATTTGTTGTTGGAGGACCAGCCCGCAAGAGCTATGCCATAGACGCTCACCGCGCTAAGGGCAAGGACGAACAAGATACCAACACGCACGTCGGCGATCTGCATGTAAGTGCGCGTACCGAAAAAATCGACTTCCGGCCCAAAGGGAATGATTGAGATCGAAATCAGAGCGAGCGAAACAGCGAGAAACGGCGCAAGCAGATAAAAAAAGCGGTTCACGTAGGGTGGCAGAAGATCTTCTTTCGTGAGCAGCTTGAAAACGTCAGCAAGCGGCTGCAAAAGACCGTGCGGCCCGACACGCAGCGGGCCAGTGCGCGATTGAATATGCGCCAGGACTTTGCGCTCGACCCACTGGAGGTAGGCAAGAGTGGTCATGAAAACCGCAAAGACGATCGCGATTTTGATCAGGCTGACGATAAAGAAATTCATTTCTCTTCGCTCGCCGTTTCGAGTTGCACACTGCCTTCACGCAGGTCCGTTTTTTTGTGCGGATCGCGATACAGCTCGCCAGGAGACTCCAGGACCGACCGCAACGCTTTCGAGAATTGTCCGAGAGTCCCGGAGGTGAACAGAGTATTCCGTGCGCCACGCGTCAGCTCGGGCCGGGCTTGAAAAGCCAACTCTCCTGTGGAGGGAGCAGTCGGGGCGGCACCGCCGGTCTCAATCACGGGTAGCGGGAAATCATAGCCGCGGACAACTCTGCGAATTTCCCGGAAGACTGCGTCGGCCTTCGGCACGCCCCAATCGGAGCGCATTTCCTTGGCGAGCAGGCCGATAATTTCCAGATCCGGCTTGGTCCCCATAGTCTTAGCTCCGCCATTCAACTTTTGGACATCGCCGCACACGTTCGTAAGTGTGCCGGTCTTTTCATAGGCGGAAGAGGCTGGGAGGATGACGTTCGCGCGTTTCGCGGTCTCAGTCAAAAACAAATCCTGGACAACGATGAAGACGTCGCGCCCGGCGAGCGCGTGACGCGCGAATGGATTGGCTCCCACGACCCATAGGACGTTCAGATCGGGCGCGGCCAGAATTTCGTCATAGCTCAAACCAGCCAACATTCCGCCATCGGCCACACTCTGGTAACCGGGCAGGAGGTCGGGCAGCAAGCCCATATCCCAGGCGCCACGGGAGTTGGAATAGTCGAGCAGGCAGACGTACTTCACTGGGATACCCAGGGAATCGCCGAATGCTACGAGCTTGCGGATGGCTTCGCCCTTCATCGCCGGGCCGAACAGGATCAGCAGTTCGGGTTCGGCCTTGAGCTTGTCTCGAAACGTTTCAAGAGCTTCGAATTCGCTCCCCAGCGGGGCGCGGGCGATGGTCGCGTAGGCGTCCTCGCGCACGGGACCGGGCGTTACGGCGTAAACATGCGCCTTGTTCAGTCGCCAATTGGTGCGCAACTGATAGGCGAGCAGCGGGTGTTCCTGAGCCAGATCGCTATCGACTATCATGGCGGCTTTGCCGGTTGAGAGATCGGCGGTCGTAGCGAGAGAGTTGGCGCGTCCACGAAGCACGTCGAGCAACGTCACGACGTCGCCAGTACGATGGTGATCGATGTTCGAAGTGCGCAGAATCTGGCGGGCGAACTTTTGCAGGAGGTAATTTTCTTCGTTAGTGGTGTGATTGGAGCCAATGATCCCGAATTTGCCGTGCCTGGCGAGCACTTCGGTAAATTTCTTCGCGACGGTGGCCAACGCGACGGCCCACGACACGGGTTTCAATATGCCGTCAGCGGTCCTCAAAAGCGGCGAGGTGACGCGCTCCGGGTGCTGATTGAAATCGAATGCGTAGCGGCCCTTTATGCATAAGAACTCGCCGTTGATGCCGGATCGATCGCGATTGTTGGCTCGGACGATTTCACCATTGCGAACACCGAGTGTCGTTTTGCAGCCGTTCGAACAGTGCGTGCAAATTGTACCGACATGCTCCATCTCCCACGGGCGCGTCTTATAACGATAGGCTCCGGAGGTTAGCGCACCTACCGGGCAGATGTCGATGCAGGCCCCGCATTCATCGCATTCGAGGTGATCGCCGCGATTCGGGATAATTTCGGACGCGACGCCGCGATTTCCCACACCCAGCGCGCTAACGCCGAGGCCCTCCCCGCAAATTCGCACACAGCGATAACAGAGAATGCAGCGGGGTGCATCGTAAAAGACAACCGGCGACCACTGCTTCTCATCGACATGTACTTTCTCTTCGCGGAAACGGCTCTGCCCAGCCCCATAGCGGAACACCATGTCCTGCAGTTCGCATTCCCCGCCCTTGTCACAGACCGGACAATCAAGCGGGTGGTTGGTCAACAAAAATTCGAGAGTGCCTTTGCGTGCCTGACGGACTTGGATTGAGTCGGTGTGAGCGACCATACCAGCCGCGACGGGAAGCGTGCAGGCGACCTGCAATTTGGGAGTTTTTTCAACTTCCACCAGGCACATACGGCAAGCCGCCTGCAGAGACAAGCCATCGTAATAACAGAAGGCTGGAATCGCGATGCCGTTTTGCTTGGCGGCGTTAATCAGTAATGTTCCTGCCGGCGCTTCAAGCTCGCGGCCATCGATCGTGAATTTAACGAGATCAGCCATGCACCAGCTCCAAAGTGTTCTTCGCCGCGCGGGTTTGCCGAAGACGCGCTTCGAATTCGTCGCGAAACTTTGCGACGAATGCACCGGTCGGCATCGCCGCGGCATCTCCTAACGGGCAGAAGGTGCGACCGAGCATGTTGGCAGCCAGTTCACCGATCAGATCGATGTCGCTTTGCAATCCGCCGCCATCGTGAAAGCGCGTGAGTACTTTCTTGAGCCACGTGGTCCCTTCTCGGCAAGGAATACACCAACCACAGCTTTCATGCGCATAAAACTTGATTGTGCGGAGCGCGACGGCGACGATATCGGTGTCTTCATCAAGCACAACCAAACCACCCGAACCAGCCATTGTCTTGGCTTTTGCCAATGAGTCGAAGTCGAGCGCGACGTCACACTCATCGGCCCTGAGGCAAGGAGACGAGGAACCGCCGGGAATTACAGCTTTGAGCTTCTTTCCGTTCCGCACGCCGCCGCAAACTTCCTCGATGAGGCGCATGAGTGGAAAGCCCATGGGCATTTCGTAGACGCCGGGTTTGTTGACATGCCCGGACACGCACATCATCCGCGTGCCACCGTTTTTCGGAGAGCCGAGCCCGGCGTACCACTCCGCACCGCCACGGAAGATGGGGGGTATGGAGGAAAACGTTTCCGTGTTGTTCAAAATTGTGGGCGACTGGAAAGCGCCGACCACCGCCGGGAAAGGAGGCTTCAGACGTGGAACACCACGCTTACCTTCCAGCGATTCGAGCAGGGCCGATTCCTCGCCGCATTCGTAAGCGCCGGCACCCGTATGGGTGTACAAATCGAAATCCCAGCCCGAACCCAGAATATTTTTGCCGAGGTAGCCGCGGGCGTAGGCTTCTTCGAGAGCACGATCGACAATGTCGATCAGGTAGCGATATTCGCCGCGAATGAAGATATAGCCCTTGTTCGAGCGGATCGTCCAGCCAGCGATGATCATTCCCTCGATAAGCTGATGGGGATCGTTTTGCATCAGCAGACGGTCTTTGCAGGTGCCCGGTTCGCTTTCGTCCGAATTGCAAACGATGTAGGTGGGTTTGCCGGTAGTGCGCGGGACGAAACTCCATTTCATACCGGTCGGGAAGCCCGCGCCACCGCGACCGCGCAAGCCTGATGCTTTCAGCAATTCGATGATTGCTTCCGGCGTCATCTGGAGAGCCTTTTTTACCGCGACGTAGCCGTCGTTGGCGAGATAGGTATCGATCGAGGCGGAGTTTTCAAGATCAAAGCGCGCGGACACGACTCGGACTTCGAGCGGACTAGGCGGGTTAAAGCGCATCGTTACCGCTCCGGTAGTTACCGTTACGTAAACCTTCCATTAATCGATCGAAGCGCTCCGGAGTGACGAAGTGATGAAAATCATAATTAATTTGAATAGCAGGTGCCCAAGCGCAGGCGCCGATACATTCGACCTCTTCGAGAGAGACCTGCCCATCGGGCGAAACTTGTTTGTGGCCGAGCTTCAACGTGCGGCTGGCGTGTTCATACAGCTCTTCGCCACCGACAGCCTGGCAGGCGATATTGGTGCAGACCTGGACGTGAAATTTCCCGAGAGGTTTGCGATGAAGCATCGAATAGTAGCCGATGACTTCATCCACCTGCAGAGCGCTCACGTTGCAACGGCGCGCTACTTCCTCAATCAATTCCCGCGTCACAGCGCCGGTCTCATCCTGGGCGTATAGCAACATGGGCACGACCGCCGAACGTTCGCGCCCAGGCGGATAACTCTTCAACAGCTTTTCGAAACGCGCTTCCAGCGCCGGCGAAAAGATCATGATTCTAGCGGTCGACGTCTCCTAGAACGAAATCCATACTTCCCATTACGGCAATCGAGTCGGCAATCAGCACACCTTCCAGCATGGCTCCCAGCGATTGCAGATTTCCAAAACTAGGGGTGCGCATAAAGACCCGGTAGGGACGTGCGGTGCCGTCGCTCACGACGTAGTAGGCCAGTTCCCCACGCGGCGACTCGACTACCTGATACACCGAGCCTTCAGGTACACGGAACCCCTCGGTGACAATCTTGAAATGGTAGATGAGCGATTCCATTTGCGTCTTCATTCGCTCGCGGTCGGGCAGCACCACATGCGGAGCGTCCGCCTGCCAGGGGCCGGAAGGCATACCCTCGAGGGCCTGACGCACGATGCGGACGCTTTGCCGCATCTCTTCCATGCGCACTTCAAAACGGGCATAGACGTCGTTGGCGGTTCGCGTAGGAACGTCAAAATCAAATTTTTCGTAGCTAGTATGGGGGCAATCCTTGCGCGAATCCATATTCACACCGGCCGCCCGTATCATCGGGCCAGTCACGCCCAACTCGAGCATGAGATCTACGGGCAACGAGCCTACGCCTTTTGTACGGTTTACCCAGATGGGATTCGATGAGAGTAGTTCATGGTACTCTTCGATGCCACGCGTCAAGCGATCGATTACTTTCGAGATGACGGCGTGCCAGCCACGCGGCGGCTCAAGGGCGAGACCACCGATGCGGATGTAACTCGTCATCATGCGCTGGCCGGAAAACATTTCGAAGACCTTGAGGATCTCTTCGCGTTCCCGGAAGCAGTAAAAATAGACGGTCATCGCGCCGATATCGAGAGCATGCGTGCCGAGCCAGATCAAGTGGCTCGCGATGCGGGTCAGCTCGCACAACATCACACGCATCCACTGCGCTTTTGCCGGAATTTCCAACTGCAGGAGTCTTTCGACGGCGAGCGAATAACAGAGATTGTTATTCAGATTAGCCAGGTAATCGACGCGGTCGGTAAGCGGGACACCCTGCTGGTATTTCTTGACCTCGAACTGCTTTTCGATGCCGGTGTGCAGATATCCGATTTCAGGCCGCGCGCTCAGAATCGTTTCGCCGTCGAGTTCCAACACGACGCGCAAGACGCCATGGGTCGAAGGATGCTGCGGCCCCATATTGAGCGTCATGCGGCGGACGGTGCTATCCGGCGGAAGTTGAGTTTCCAGCCCGGATACATCCGCTACTTGCAGCTCATGCCGCGCATCTAGTGATTCGACGTGTGTTTTCCCTTCGATCATTTCTTTTACTACTTTCCAGCGGTACTACTCTTCCTGGTATGAGTACTTGTGTCCATGGATCGGATAGTCTTTGCGAAGCGGATGCCCTTCCCAGTCGGCAGGCATCAGAATGCGCTCCAAGTTGGGATGATTCCTGAATTCAATTCCGAACAAGTCGAACACTTCGCGCTCGTACCAATTCGCCCCGCGCCAGAGGTGACATATCGACTCCAAAGGTTCTCCTTCGGCGACGCGGACACTGAGCCGAAGCCGGGCGTTGTGGGCGAGTGAATGGAGAAAATAGAGTACTTCGAAGCGCGGCTCTCGCGGCCACCAATCGACGCCCGTCACCGCGCTCAGCCGAACAAACCCTTGGTTCTGCTTCAAATAACGACAGACGCTCTCGACGTGTTTGGGAGCAACGCCGAGGACCAAGCCGTCCACAGCAATGCTTGCGTCGAGAACCGCACCGGGAAGTTGTTCAGCAAGAGCAATAATTTGCGGATTTTGCGCGACGGCGTCAGGCAGCACGTTTAGACTCCGTTTGACGGGGTCGCCGCGACTCATCAGCCGCCCAATTCAAAACACCCTTTTTCCAAATGTAGAAAAAGCCACAGAGCACCAGAACGATAAATAGCAACATTTCAAAAAACGCGAACAGCTTTAACTGGCGGAAGACGACGGCCCAGGGGTAAAGAAAGATGGCTTCAATATCAAAAAGGATGAATACCATTCCGACCAAATAGAACTTTACGGAAAAACGTTCGCGCGCGGTACCGACCGGCAGCATGCCGGATTCGTAGGGACTTGATTTGACGGGATCGCGGAGACGGCGTCCCAAAATCGCCGACAGCCCGATCATCGCACCGGCCACGGCCATGGCGATCACGATCTGAATCAGCACAGGAAACCAAGTCTGGGGATAAGTGCCGGGCATGTCGATGAAGAAGTGGTGTAAGTATTAGAGTAGCAATCGGCAAGTTTATGGACCCAGAGTGCATCGATGTCCAGGTGAATGGAGAAGCGCGGCGCGTACCGCGGGGACAGTCGGTGACGGCTTTGCTCGCCTGGCTAGAAATTCCTTTCGAACGCGTGGCGGTGGAGTTGAATAAATCGATCGTGCGCAAGCGCGACTGGGCAGCGACGCCGGTGGAACGCGGAGCATGCATTGAGATCGTCGAGTTCGTCGGCGGTGGATAGTACCCTACTTGCTCCCTATTGACTCTGGGCACAGGTCTAGTACAATTTTGGGAGCCGAAGAAATCCGTTACCACGCGATTCGAGAATCATGTTCAAAACGCGCAAAGTCCGTTCTGATTTAAATCACGAGGCAGTACTGGGACGCTCCGAAAAGGGTGCCGTGCAGCGAACCTTCACGAGCACGGATGTGGCAAAGGTTGCTCAGGTGAGTCTCCGGCAGCTTCAGTGGTGGGACGAGCGCAAGGTCGTGTCTCCGCGTCACGAAGGACACAAACGGATTTACTTGGCGGAAGAAGTAATTGAAATTTCCCTAATTGCTGAGTTGCGGCGCAAGGGATTTTCGCTGCAAAAGATTCGGCGTGTGCTCCGCTTCCTGCAGCGCGAGATGGGCCGACGGCTTGCTGACGTTTTGTCCTCCGATTCGCGGCTCCATCTGCTGACGGACGGTAAATCGATTTATCTGGAAGACCAGCAGGATCGGATTATCGATCTTCTGAAAAACGCCCGGCAACCGATGTTTCTGGTTTGCGTGAGCGACCAGGTCAAGCGGTTGGACGAGACTCCGCGCAGAGGCGCGCGCAGCGAGTCAGCACTGGCCCGGCGCGTCCGCGCGGCCGGCTGATTGCTGAAGCAGTGTAGCGGAAATGTCCCGGAGCGAACCGTTCCGGCGTTCGATCGCGCCCTTGTTATCTGTCGCAAAAGTGCGCCGGCGGTCGAATCCAGATTCGGTATTCACACGATCCTTTGCGGCGGGCCCTTCTCCAATCAACGCGGTACACAAGGAGCACGACTGGCGTGTCGGACGTGTTGTGGATCCCTTTGGCCTTGAGTGGGAAATAGCCGGTCCACTGGATATCTCGTAATTCGGTTCTAGTCTGGCTGGAACGTCTATACTGATAGCAGCAACCCCTGGAGGTTCTATTGTCTTCCCAGCGGCGATATTTTCTGTTCATTCCCCTGTTCCTGGCAGCCTCGGCCGTGGTGGGCGGGCTCATCGGACCGGGCGCCAGCACGGTGTCGGCGGCGCCTCAAGCGGAGCAACGCAACGCGAGCGCCACTTCGGACGAGGATCTGAAGGCCAGCATTGAATCATTTACCAAGATCTACGATTTAGTCGATCAGAATTATTCCGACAAGCTCTCCTCGGACAAAGCCATTTACAAGGGCGCCATTCCGGGGATGCTGCGGACGCTCGATCCGCACTCGAATTTCTTCGATCCTAAAGAATATGCCGGGCTCAGGGAAGAGCAGCATGGGATGTACTACGGCATCGGAATGCTGATTGGACCCCAACCGCGGACAGGCAAACCGATGGTAATCCATCCGTTCGGCGGCACGCCAGCATATAAAGCGGGTATCCGGCCGGGCGATTTGCTGATGGAAGTGAACGATAAACGGGTCGACGATTTAAATACGACGGAAGTCGCCGATCTGCTGAAGGGTCCGAAGGGCACCAAGGTCCAGGTTACGGTGCGGCGGGAGGGCGCGACGAAGCCGATCGCGTTCAACCTGATACGGGATGAAATTCCGCGCAATAGCGTGGACACGGCGTTCTGGGTGAAGCCGGGCATCGCATACATGCGCATTCAGTCATTCACCGAAACAACCAGCCATGAGGTCGACCAGAATCTTAAGTCGCTCGGCGAGCAAAACATAAAAGGATTGATACTCGATTTGCGCGAGAATCCGGGCGGCCTGCTGACAGAAGGCGTGGCCACAGCCGGCCATTGGCTGGATCGGGGACAGGTAGTGGTGTCGCACAAAGGACGTGCGTTCTCCGAGAAGCCGTACGTAGCGCGCGGCAGCCAATACGGGGAGAGCTACCCGATTGTGGTTCTGGTAAACCGCTACTCGGCATCGGCCGCGGAGATCGTGGCCGGTGCGCTGCAGGACCATGATCGAGCTTGGATCCTAGGCGATGTCACATTCGGGAAGGGACTCGTTCAGACAATTTTCCCGTTGAACGACAACACCGGCCTAGCCCTTACCACGCAGCATTATTACACTCCGAGCGGCCGTTTGATCCAGCGTAATTATTCGAACATTTCGTTTCTGGATTACTATTACGGCCGGAGAACAGATTCGAAGGACCCGACGGACATCAAGCAAACCGATTTAGGCCGGACGGTTTACGGCGGTGGCGGAATTACACCAGATGAGAAGTTCGAACCGGTTAAGCTGGACGCCTTCGAGTTAGGCGTCGCCCGGAAGAACGCATTTTTTGGATTTTCGGCAAAGTACTTCTCCGATCACGATACGAAGCTCGAAAAGGGCTGGATACCAGACGAGGCGGTGCTTGAGAGCTTCCACGATTACCTACTGAAGCAAGGCGTAAAATTCAGCGAGGCGGACTGGGCGAAGGATCACACGTGGGTACGCGATCAGCTTCGGGCCGAGATGTATGTGACAGCCTTCAGCTACGAGGATTCGCAGCGCGTCGGCGTAGAGCAGGATCCGGAAGTACAGAAGGCCATTGACGCCATGCCGAAGGCCGCATCGCTCCTTGCACAGTCCAAAACACGGTTTGAAAAACAACGAGCCAGCCTTCGCTAGCTCCAATCTCCGTCCTCAGATTACTGTCCTCGACACAGGTGGCCAGTACACGCACCTGATCGCACGACGGGTGCGCGAGCTTGGCGTCTATGCAGACGTGCAGCCGAGCGATCTGCCGCGGGCGGCGCTGAGTTCGCGCAAAGGGATTATTATTTCGGGTGGGCCGGGGAGTGTGTATGAACCCGGTTGTCCGGATATCGATCCGGGGATTCTCGCCGCCCAAATTCCCGTGCTCGGCATCTGCTACGGGCACCAGTTGCTGGCGCATCATCTGGGAGGCAAGGTCCAGAGAGGGCAGCGCGGCGAATACGGCCCGGCCCACCTCACCGTAACTTGCGCCGATGCGCTTTGGAAGGACGTGAAGCAGTCGCAGATCTGGATGAGCCATTTCGACAGCGTAGCAGCGGTCCCGCCCGGCTTCCGTGTGACAGCAGCAACCGATATCTCGGGTATCGCAGCGATGTCCGATCCGATCCGTAGACTATTTGGCATTCAGTTTCATCCGGAGGTGGTGCACACACATGCCGGTCGTCAGATTTTGGAAAATTTCCTGTTCGATATCTGCGGAGTAGAAAAGGATTGGGATGTTTCGCAGCGCGTGCCGCTGGTAGAAGAGCAAATTCGCGCGGCGGCCGGCGATCAGAATATTTTCTTTTTCGTGAGCGGAGGCGTGGATTCGACAGTCGCGTATTCGCTGTGCCTGCGTGCGCTTGGGCCAGAACGGGTTTTGGGTATCTATGTAGATACGGGCCTGATGCGCCAGGGTGAGACGGAGTTCGTAACAGGAATCTTTGCGGAACTGGGCGCAAAGAATTTTCTCGCGGAGCGAGCCGAGGGAGAGTTTTTGAACGCGCTTGAAGGGATGGTCGATCCGGAACAGAAGCGAAGAGCGATTGGTGAGCAATTCGTGAAAGTGCAGGAACGGATTCTCGCAACCGAACATTTTCTCGACGGCCGCTGGATCCTGGGCCAGGGCACCATCTATCCCGATACCATCGAATCCGGCGGGACGACGAAGGCAGATCTCATCAAGACCCATCACAATCGCGTGGCAGGCATCCAGGCATTGATCGATGCTGGGCGCATCATAGAGCCATTGACGTCTTTCTATAAAGACGAGGTGCGCGAGATCGGCCGGGAAATTAGTATTCCAGCGAAATTCCTTTCGCGCCATCCTTTTCCCGGTCCCGGACTGGCGATCCGCTGTTTGTGCTCGGAAAAACAGGCTGGGCTGACGGAGACGACGGACGGCTTTCTGCTGCCTTTGCGTTCTGTTGGAGTACAGGGAGACGCGCGCAGTTATCGTGCCGTGCTTGCGCTTGCGCAGAAACCAACTATGGACGATATTCAACAAACTGCGCCTGCGTTGACCAACAATCGACGGGATATCAATCGCGTAGTTGCATTGTGCGGCGGGAAAGCACCGCTCTCGTCATTCGAGGTTTTCAAGGCTGCGATTACCAAGCCGCGGCTCGATTTGCTGCGCGAAGCAGACGCAATCGTCCGCCGTTTTTGTGACACGAGCGGATTTGACGATCGGGTCTGGCAGTTTCCGGTGGTTCTCTTGCCGGTTGGCGCAGGCGAGGCGCGTGAGTCGATCGCGCTGCGGCCGATTCATTCGGTTGACGGGATGACTGCGGATGTCGTGCTAATGGCGCGGGAACAATTGGAACGGCTGACGCGGGAGTTGCTTGCGATCGATGGAATTGCGGCGGTGTTCTACGACCTCACTCACAAGCCGCCCGGCACGATCGAGTGGGAGTAGCAGCATGCCTGGGCCATACCAAGATGTCTATATAATAAGATAACTTCATATGTCTGTTTGGTCGCGCATCTCGAACGTCTTCCGCGGCGATCGTTTAAGCGACGAAATCGATGAGGAACTTCGGTCACATATAGAGGAGGCCATCGCGAATGGCCGTGATCCGGACGAAGTACGGAAGAAGTTCGGGTCGTTCCTTCGGCATCGGGAAGAGAGCCGCGACATCAGACTGCTCGTTTGGTTCGATTCGCTGCGCGCCGATCTCGTGTTCGGGTGGCGGCAATTAGCGAAGAAGCCAGCGACTTCTGCGGCAGCGGTGCTGTCACTCGCACTTGCCGTTGGGGCATCGACATCGGCGTTTCGTTTGATCGATGCATTGTTGTTGCGACCCATGCCCGTGGCGCACGCGGATCGTCTATATGCGATGCTCACTCGCGGCACCGGACCGGACGGCTCGTTTCGGACGACCGATAGCAATGAATATCCGCAGTTCCGTTTGATGCGGGCCGCAGTGCGGGATGACGCCGAGATGATTGCCGTTTCCTGGGTAGAGCGTGCCGATTTGACGTACGCATCGGACACGGAGATGGAAAAGGCGCATCGACAATATGTTTCGGGCTGGATGTTCAGCGCCTTCGGACTCAAGCCTGCGCTGGGACGTTTGCTAAACGAAAGGGACGATCTCACACCCAAATCGCATCCCTATGCGGTGCTCTCCTACGATTATTGGACACGTCGTTTCGGACAAGATCGGAAAGTAATCGGCCGGACGTTCCGCATGGGGAACGACAGTTTGGAAATAGTGGGAGTCGCGCCTAAACTCTTCACCGGGACGGAGCCTGGATTCTTTACAGACATTTTCCTACCAACGATGATGCATGCGGGCGTTACGCATGACGACTGGAGCTGGATCAGAACATTCATCCAACTAAAGCTCAACGGAAGCGCCGAACGAGTACGGGCACAGTTACAGGCAATCTGGACAACGGTCCAGGGCGAGCGAGCGAAAGGGTTTACGAGCTGGCCTGCACAGCGGTTAAACCGGTTCCTCGATCAGAAGATTGTGGTGGAACCGGCAGCCGCCGGGCTTTCGGAGATGCGGCAGAGTTACCGAGTTGCGCTGGAGGCTCTTGCCGTGATCGTCGGACTGGTCTTGCTGATCGCTTGCGTGAACGCGGCGAACTTACTAATGGCGCAGGCCACAGGGCGAGCGCGCGAGATGGCGTTGCGCGTATCAATCGGTGC
>Ga0157369_10001304_pt1 | contig 31021 bp, 31 predicted proteins | sample C25metaG_FD_113461 | JGI IMG/M metagenome (GOLD analysis project Ga0157369, IMG submission 113461) | Corn rhizosphere microbial communities from Kellogg Biological Station, Michigan, USA - C2-5 metaG | ecosystem: Host-associated > Plants > Roots > Rhizosphere > Soil | place: USA: Michigan... | reverse complement strand
TGCAAGCCAAAGTCGGTCATCGGCGCCTCTTCCCGCTAAAGCCTTCCGCCGTCGCTTTTGCTTCGTCGATGCGACGTGTACGCAAAGCACGCGCCGCCATGCTTTCCTCGATTTCCTCGTCCTGCGCGTCTTCGACAGCCTGCGCCGCCGCGCGCCGCAGCTCCGCGAGCCGACGTTCGTATACCTCGATTTGGCCTTCGTTGCACAGGATCTTGCGGCGCGTTTCCGTCATGTCGGCCTCCTTGCTTTTTGTCGCCTTGCTCGCCTTTGACAATTCGTTCTGCGCGGCTGCATGGCGCTCCTTCACTACGCCACGATATTCGCCACACTGAGTAAAAAGCGGAATGTCGAGCGGCGCAGGGCTCGACAGCATCTGCGTCAAGCGGCGGTCGTATTCGGCAAGCTGCGCTGCCTCGGCATTGACCGCAGCTTGCGCGCGCAGCTCCTGCTCCACGAGGGCCGCATGCGCCGTCCGCTGAGCCGCGAGCGTTTCGCGCAGCGTGTCGTCTAGGCGACGTCTGCGTTCGAGCATCACGCACAGGGTGGCGATTCGTCTGTCGGTCATCGTTGTCGCACGCTCTCGCCGCTATCCGCGCAATTGACCGAGCGCGGCGAACGTCGCGGGCGGCTCGGCGAACTCATCGGTGCGCTGATTGAGGAACGCTCGGATCGCATCGATCTTTGCGATCGCCTCGTCGGCCAACGCATCGCTGCCGTCCTTGTACTCGCCCACCTGCAGCAGCGTTTCGATTTCCTTATATTTCGCCATCAAGCGGCGCACGTGCCCAGCTCGCTCCATATGCTCGCGCGAAGTCACCTGCGGCATGACGCGCGACAAGCTGGCGAGCACGTCGATCGCCGGGTATTGGTTGCGCGCCGCGATCTCGCGAGAGAGGATCATGTGGCCGTCCAGAATGCCCCGCACCTCTTCGGCGATGGGATCGCCGCCCGATTCGTCCTCGGCAAGCACGGTATACAGCGCGGTGATCGAGCCGTCCTTCGAGAGCCCAGCGCGTTCGAGCAAACGAGGCAGCTCCGCAAAAATCGATGGGGGAAAGCCGCGCCGCGTAGGCGGCTCGCCCGCAGCTAGACCGATCTCCCGCTGCGCACGCGCGAAGCGCGTCAGCGAATCCATCATCAGCAGCACGCTCTTTCCGCAATCGCGAAAGTATTCCGCCACGGCCGTCGCGACGTAAGCCGCCTTCGCCCGTTCGATCGAGGAACGATCGGAGGTGGCGCAGACGACCACCGAGCGTGACATACCATCGGGCCCGAGGATTTGTTCGACGAACTCGCGCACTTCACGCCCGCGTTCGCCGATCAATGCAATCACATTGATATCGCAACGCGCGCCTCTGGCGAACATCCCCATCAAGGTACTTTTGCCGACGCCGGCCGGCGCGAAAATGCCCATACGCTGGCCTTCGCCGAGCGTCATTAACCCGTCGACGATTCTGACGCCCGTCGGCAAGCACTTTTCGAGCAGCGGGCGGCTCATCGGGCTTGGTGGGTCCGCAAAGATGGGGCGATGGTCCGTGCAAGCGACGGGACCGAGGTCGTCAATCGGCAGTCCTAAGCTATCGATCACGCGACCGAGCAAACCGTCGCCCACAGGCACCGATAGCGGACGCTTCAGCCCGATCACCTGCGTCTCACGCGAGATATCGCCCAGCCGCCCGAACGGCGAGAGGATCGCAATGTCACGCGAAAATCCGACGACTTCCGCATTTTGCAGCAACGCGCCATTGGGCGAGCGTAGTTCGCACAGCTCCCCGAGCCGTACCTCCAGCCCCGTCACGCGCACGAGTGTGCCGATGACTTCGAGCACCTTGCCGCGCGCGTCGATGCGCGGACGGGTGCGCAGTTCGCGCTCGATCGCGGCCGCCAAATGATGCATGCCGTCGAGCGTCGACGAGATTGGCACGGGTGAATTGGCAGCGGCGATGTCGCTCATACTGCCTCCGTTTCGATTTCATGCTTCAGTGCGCGTTCGACCGCTTCGCGAATCGCCGCAAGCTGGGTCGCCAAGCTCGCGTCCACTACGCCTAGATCCGATTCGCATAGGCAGGCCCCTCGATCGAGCGCCCGGTCGATCATCACCGTCACGGGCGCTATCCGTCCGCGCTGGCGCATCTCGTCCGTGAACCGGCCGAACTCGCGCGCGGCCGCTTCGTAGTCGTCCGGATGCACGCGCACTTTCAGCGACGTACAACCTTCGGCGATACGATCGATGGCGGTCGCGGATCGGGCGAACAACTCGCCGCGATCTTCGCTGCGTACGATTTGCTCGACGGCAACGACGACGAGCTCGGCCATCCGCTCGCGCAGCATGTCGTGCATCGCGCGCTGCTCGGAGATTTGTTGCGCGACGCGCGCGTACCATTCGCTAAGCGCCTGTGTCTTGCCCGCTTCATAGCCGCGCTGCTCGGCTTCGGCCCGCTCTCGGCAAGCCTCATCCTTCAACGCCTGCGCCTCTTCCTCGGCCTGCGCGACGATCTCGCGCGCTCGATCCTGCGCCGCGGCGATGATCGCGTCATGACGTTCTCGGCACGCCAGCGCTGCCGTTTCGAGCGTGACGATCGACGCATAGGCTTCACGGCGGAGGATGTCTTCCTCCTCGCAGACGCCAATGTCCGCCGAAGCGAGCGGATCACCGCTCAGTTCGACCTTGTGGTTTCGCAGCCAAATCACCATGCATGCTCCGGGAACAGGATGGGCAACCGGTCCAGTAGTTGCGCGCTGCCGCTTGCATCGATGTGACGCTCGCAGCGCGCAAGCCAGGCCGGAGTGGTCCAACTTCGCGGCAATCCAAACCGCAGCATCGACGGGCCCGTTCGACCCGCATCGTCCGTCAGTGCGCCATCGCGCACCAACATGCAATATCCCTCCCACGCGAGCGCCGTTTCGTCGAGCGCATCGAGCGGCGGCGCGCCCAGCGTGCGCGACAGCACCGCCATCTCGGGGGCGTCGGCCAGCGACTGCAGCCAACGTAGGTGCGCCGCCCCGTCGTCGCCGATCATTGCCGCCCAGCGTGAGCGGCGTTCGAGATCGAGCACGCGTCGCACTTCGGCGCGGCGAAACACGAGCGAACGTACCCGTAGCAGCCGAAGTTGATCGCCCATCGGCAACGCGGCCATCGCAAGGCGTTGGCGGCGCGGAGCGGGGATCGTCTTTCCTGCTTCGATGCCATCGAATAGATCGCGCACGTCGAACACGGGCAATCCAAGCGCGCTTGCCAGCACACAGGCGTTATCGCGCGATCGCATCGCGTCGCTGGGCGGCGAAGCAACGTCGAACCACCGCGGTAACCAAGAGCGATCGATCCACTCCATCGCATCCAATCGATTTCGCTCATGCTGCGCGAGCCGAACCGCGGCTCGCGCAGCCGGGCTTTGCTTGGTGGCTTCATCGCTTTGCATTGCGCTCTCCCGTTAACCGATGGGCTCGCCAGCCGTCTATCCTCGTGACCGACGTTTCGGTTAGGCATCGGATGTGGCCGGCGCGCCGCCCTCCTCGCCATGCCGGTTCCTCAACCGTGCGATCCACTGCCCCGCTGGGCCTTCCATCAACGCTTGGCGCTTGAGCAACACGAGCAACGCTCCTCCGCACAGAAAGAAGGCGACTAGCGCGCTGACGATCAACCAATGGCTCGTCTGCTGCGGCGCTTGCGCGAAATCGATCGGGTCGGCCGGCACCGAGGCCACGCTGACTTGGTCGTAGGTCAGCCCCTCGACGCTATGCACGACAAGGTTCTTGATTTGCGGCGTGAGCGTCTCGAGATTCGCATTCGGTCGATATTTGATGAAGACGGAAGCCGACGAGGGTCTGATCGTGGCCGCGAGCGGATCGTTGTTCGGCAACACGATATGCACCCGCGCGACGACCACGCCGTCGATCTTCGACAACGTATCGGACAACTCCTGCGAGACGCCGTAGATGAAGCGCACGCGCTCTTCGGTTGGGGTCGACACGAGGCCGTCCTTCTTGAAGAGATCGCCGAGATCGTCGAACTTGCGTTCCGGCAATCCGCGCGCACGCAGCACCTCCATCGCGCGGACCATCTGCTTTTCGTCGACTTCGACCGACCAGGTCTTGCCACCATCGGCGCTTGTCTTTTGCGCATCGACTCCCTCCTCGAGCAACGCAACGTCGATCTCGTTGGCATCGCGTTCGCTCAGTCCTCCGTAGAGCTCTTTGTGGCACGCCGCCAAAGCCAGTAACAGTGCGACGCAGGCGAGCTTCGCGACCCGCCGACGATGCGGCGCACTGAACCGCATAAAAAGCGCAGCGAGCCTCATCATTGATTCCTCATCAAGGTGCCGATGGCGTCCTTAGACGATGTCACGACAGCAAGCTTCACTTGCAGATCGCACTGCAAGCCGGCCGTCTCGAGCATCACCTGAGTTTCGGCCGCGAAGCTTTGCTGCATTGTCATCATCGGCAACGAGCGGATCATGTGCAAAGCGTCGTTGGCGACAGCCTGGGTGGCGACATCTTGATCGCGAACGATCTTCGAGATCATCGTCTCCGTATCCATCCCACGGCCGTGCGGGGCTGTCATATGCCCGTGTTCGTAGAGCGCCTGAAACTTATTCGCGAGCTGCTGCGTAGCAGGCGCGCTCGCCAGGCTTCCCGCGGTTTCATGGGCCAGCACCTGCTGCAGTTGCATCGAAACGAGCGTCGAATTCATGGGTGCTCCCTAAAGCGTTGACCGACGAACCGCCATCGTGATCGGTGGCGCTCGGCTATAAGCGCATGTATTGGCCGCTCATCATCAACGAGGAATCGATCGCCGTCGGCACGGGCTGCGCCTGCGCCGCCTCGGTCACTAAACGTTCGCGCCGCTCGGCGATCAGCTGATTGATCGACTCGGGCAGTTCGAACTCGCCCGTTTGTTTGTAGCCGGCCAGCGCCTGGTTCAAGTCGTTGCGCGCCATCACGGCGGTGACGAGGCGGATCGCATCGGGCGAGGTCGCCTCTTGCAGCAATCGATGGGCTTCGACGCGCCAATCGGCGTCGTTGTTTTCGCTCATGCAGTAGATCTGCATCGCACGGCTGTTCGGCAAGCAGTGCCCGTGCTCCGCCAGCTCACGGAACGCCTGTGTAGCCGCGATCCAATCGCCCCTGACGATCAGCATGCGGCCCGCGATCATGTCGAGTGCGGGCGCCGGAACGCAGAGCAGGCGCAACGCGCCGAAGAGATGTTCCAGCTCGTCCGGGTCCACTCTCGTGTTTGGAAACTGGTCGATCAACGCAAGGTTCAACACCTCGAGGAGGCCGCGTATCACCTCGTCGCCGCAATCCATGTAGTCCTTCAGTTCGCTCATGTCGATTCCCCCAGAGTTCGTGACCGAGCGCCGGCCACGCACCGAAAGTAGCAAGCGCGCTTTTGGCGCCCGTTAGCCGGAGCGAAGCGATCCCTACATTTACGAAGGCTCGTCGACGAGCGAAATCGGATAGCGCCGGCCGCGCCGCCACATTCGTAATTCATCCCGCCGCTTCGCGCAGCCTAAATGAGCGACTGTCCACCACGCCTATCGTCCGTCGCATCGTCGGCCGTTCTTCGCGCCGATGCACTGCGAAGACGAACCCGATGAGCGAAAAGACAGAAAAGCCCACTCAGAAACGGCTCGAAGACGCCCGAGAGAAAGGTCAGGTCTCGAAGAGCCCCGATCTGACCGAGACCGTCTGCATGCTCGGGGTGATCGCCGTCCTGATGCTGGGCGAGCAACGGTTGGCCGATGCGTTACGCGGCCTCGTCGTGGAAACCACCGCGTTCGTCGGCGGCGATCGCTCGCTGCAAAGCTTGCTGCATACGCTCTATCACCTGTTGCGCGCTGCGGTCATGTTGCTGCTGCCTGTCGCCGCAGCGGGCGCGTTATCGGCTACGATCGGCACCGCCGTTCAGACGGGGCTCGCCGTCTCGTTCCAGCCCGTGATCCCGAAGCTTCAACCGGTCAATCCGGGCACCGGTTTGAAACGGATCTTCTCGCTGCGCTCGACCATCGACGTGATGAAGCGCCTGATCAAACTTGGTGTCCTTTTGCCGGTGCTGTGGGTGTCGATCAAGAGCATGCTGCCGCTGATATCGAGCGCCGCCTATCAACCGTTAGGCCCGCTGATGAAGGTGCTATGGGAGGTGCTGCTCAAGCTGCTGACGTCGGCGTTCTTTGCCTATCTCATTCTCGGCATTGCCGATTTCAAAATTCAGAAGTGGCTGTTCACGCGGCAGCTGCGCATGTCCAAAGACGAAATCAAGCGAGAGCGCAAGCAGCAGGACGGCGACCCGCTGATGAAGCGCGAGCGCCGCAAACGCGGGCGCGAACTGATCAACAAGGGGCCGGAGAAGGCGGCGGTCGCCAGCGCCAACGTCGTCGTCACCAATCCGACGCACTACGCCGTCGCGATTCGCTATCGCCCCGGTGAGGATGCGTTGCCGCTCATCGTCGCCAAAGGGGCCGACGCTGAGGCCGCGCTGGTGCGCCGTTATGCGACGGAAGCCGGCGTGCCCATCGTCGCCAACCCACCTGTCGCGCGTGCGCTTTATCGCGTCGAGCACGACGCCCCGATTCCCGAAGCGATGTTCGAGGTGGTCGCCGCGATCCTGCGTTGGGTCGATAGCGTCGGCGCCGCCCGTCTTGGAGCTTGATCATGTTCAAATCGTTGCGTATTCCTGGCGCTGGTGAAGTCGGCATCGCGGCGCTCGTCGTGGCGATCGTCTCGCTGATGATCCTTCCGCTGCCGCCGGAAGTCATCGATCTGCTGCTCGCGCTCAATATCACGTTGAGCGTGACGCTGCTGATGGTGACGATGTATGTGGGCAGCATCGTTGCACTATCGGCGTTCCCGTCGATGCTGTTGTTCACGACGCTCTACCGGCTGTCGCTGAACATCGCCTCGACGAAGTCGATTCTGCTGCACGCCGATGCAGGCCACATCATCGAGAGCTTCGGCGAACTGGTGGTGGGCGGCAACCTCGTCGTGGGTTTGGTCGTCTTCATCATCATCTCGACGGTTCAATTCATCGTCATTGCAAAAGGTTCGGAACGCGTGGCCGAAGTTGGGGCGCGCTTCACACTCGATGCGATGCCGGGCAAGCAGATGAGCATCGACGCGGAATTGCGCGCGAACGTGCTGTCGCCGGAAGACGCACGCAAAAAGCGGCTGCAATTGGCCATGGAAAGCCAATTGCACGGCGGCATGGACGGCGCGATGAAGTTCGTCAAGGGCGATGCGATCGCCGGGCTCATCATCACGTTGATCAATATCCTGGGCGGCATTGCGGTGGGCGTCGCCTATCACGGCATGACGGCGGGCGAAGCCGCGAATCGGTTCTCGATTCTTTCGATCGGCGATGCCATGGTTTCGCAGATCCCCTCGCTCTTTATCTCGGTGGCGGCCGGCGTCATCATCACGCGCGTGGAAGACGGCAATCATGACCCCGAGCGTTCGCTCGGCTCGGACATCTTCGGTCAACTCGCCGGCAGTGCGCGCCCGCTGTTCTTCGCTGCCCTGCTGTTGCTGGGCTTCGCCGCCGTGCCCGGTTTTCCGGCGCCGCTTTTTATTTTGCTGTCGGCGGTGCTTGCCTTTGCGGGTTATCGCCTCTCCAAGAAGGGAACAGGCCGGCGAGCGACGGGCGCGAAGGGCGCAACGGTGAGCGCGTTTCAGCGCGCCGGCGCCAAGGGCGATGCGCCGTCGATTCTGCCACGCGCGCCGCAGTTTACGGCGCCGATCGGGGTGCGGGTCGCGCCCGATCTCATCGCGCGCTTATCCACGCCGCATTTGGATCAGGCGTTCGATATGGAGCGAGCAGCGCTGCAGGACGAATTGGGACTGCCGTTTCCCGGCATCACCATGTGGGCTTCGGCGGCGTTGACGGCCTGTACATACGAGATTTTGATTCACGATGTGCCCTGCTCACGCACGGACCTACCGCTCGGCAAGCTGATGCTTCCCGACGCCGCCAACGATTCGGCGCTGGCGGCGCAGTGCGAAGCGCGCGGCCCGGCGGGCGGCTTCACGCAAAGTTACTGGATCAACGAAAAAGCCGTCCCGGCCAATGCCAAGCCGTGGCGTGCGGAGCAAGTCGTCGCGCACGAGGCGATCACGCTCTTGCGTGCGCGCGCCCATCAATTCCTTGGGATTCAAGAGGCGCAATGGCTTCTCGACCAACTTGGGACGGACTATCCCGGGCTCGTCGCGGAGGTCACCAAAGCGCTACCGCTGCAAAAGATCGCCGATGTCTTGCGCCGGCTGCTCGAAGAACAGGTATCGGTGCGCAACGTCCGCGGCATCATGGAAAGTCTGGTGGTATGGGGCCCTAAAGAAAAGGACATGCTGCTGTTGGCCGAGTATGTGCGCGGCGATCTCGCTCACTACATCGCGCATCGCGCGACGGCGGGCGAAAAAACACTGGCCGCCGTGGTGCTCGATATGCCGGTGGAGCAGCACATTCGACAATCGATCCGCCAAACGCCGACGGGCAATTTTCTTGCGCTGCCGCCTGACGAAATCAAATATCTCGTCGATAGCATCGCCGCGCATGCGGGGGATACCCCTCGTCCGGCGCTGGCTGTCGTCACGTCCATGGACATTCGTCGCTATGTGCGCCGCATGATCGAAAGCAGGCTCGGCTGGTTGCCGGTTTACTCGTATCAAGAGCTCGGCAGTCATGTGGAGCTGCAGCCGCTCGGCCGCGTCACCCTGTAACCGAGCGATGGGGTCCACCTCATGTCCATCATCCGCCCGTACGCGATCCACGCGATCGACGAAGAAGCCCGCGATGCATCGCCCTCGCCCTCCGAGGCGCGGCGACGATTCGATTACGCCGCGCTGATTCGGCGCGCGCGCGTTGGCGTGCGCGAGCCTCAGCCTCGAACGAGCCAAGCGCTCCACGCCGGCGAAGCCTCTTCAAGCGCGGATGGCGCACACATCAACGTTAGGCCGATGCCGACGGCGGATGCAGGCGAAGCGAATGGTCTTGCGCTTGAGCAGCGAAGCGGCGAGGGAAAGCGTTCCTCGTTGGCTAAGCAAACGCAATCGGACCTTGTCGAACCGAACACGCTGTCCCCCGCCGAATCGCTGGAACAGCACCTGCAACGACTCGACGCGCCGTACCTCGATGCCCTCACGCGCGATCAGCACACCGCCTTCTTGCTGCTCGATCACCTTACGACGCGCGTCGCCGATTTTTGCACCGATCCCGCTGTTCTTGCACAGGGTCATTGGACGATGCGGCTAACGCTCGACCCGGCGATTCTTCCCGATTGCACGCTCTCTCTGACGCTTTCGTATTTTGATTTGACGCTTCGGTTCGATTCGCGGGATACGACTTCCCGGCAACTAGTCTTGCATCACGCCGATGTACTCAAGCAACGGCTCGAAGCGCTACTCGAACAACACGACGCACCGCGCACCGTCGAGATCCTCGCTGATTAACAGGCGATGCGAGTCGCCCATGGATAACGAACCAGGCATGGAATCGAAGTCACCGTCCTCCCCAACACCCGCGACGCGCGCCCCGATTGTGCGCGGCGCACAAGCGTTAGCGGGACTGCCCGCGATCGATGCGCGCTTGGCGCGTCTTGCGCGGCTCGCCGCCGACGAACGGCTCGCCGCCTGGCTGCAATTGAAGCTCGGCATCACGGGTTTCGCCGTCGCCACAGGCGGGGCGACCGGCCTCGCGGAGCCGGGATGGATCGATCTGAGCCATGGCTTTGCGCACGCGTCGATTGCGATCGATCTGAGCCGGCACCCTGCACTCGCTAGCGTGGCGGTGGATAACGGAAGCCGCGACGCGGGCGCTGCCGACGCTGCAAGCCAAGGCGATCTCGCGCTACGCAACGCCGTCGCGGCGATTCTGCTGACCCCGCTGACCAACCATCTCGCTGAAATCGGCGTGCCGGACGTCCGCGTCAATGGGCTACGCCGCGGCCGCGCGCCGGACGATCCGCGCGTGACGCTATCGGTCGCGTTCCGATTCGAAGAACGCCGGATCGAATGCGAGCTCGGCCGGCTCGACGATGCTTGCGTCGAAGCGATCGCAGGCTGTCTCGCGCGCCAGCGTGTGCCACTGTCGCGCCACACGAGCACGATTCCCGTGCCGGGACGCCTGATCGTCGGCGCCAAAACTTTTCGCATCGACGCCTTGCGTACGCTCCGGCCCGGCGACGTGCTACTGCGCACCCTCGAACCTTCGCTTGCCGCCTCGTTCGCCGCGCCGGCCGAGCCCATCGACCTCCGTGCGCTGTGGGGGATGCCAGGCGCGGTTCAACTCGCTGCGGCCGTACGTCTCGAAGGAAAAACACTGACTCTACAGGGGATCCCAAGCATGAGCCACGAAACAGAAGAACACGACGATGCAGCCGCAGGCGCCGACGAACCGATCGATATCGGCGAGCTGAACCTTCCCGTTAAGTTCGAGCTCGACACCATACCGATGCCCGTCGTTCAACTCTCCGCGTTGCGGCCCGGCTACGTCGTCGAGCTTCCCGTACCGATCGCCGATGCGCGCATTCGGCTAACCGCCTACGGCCAGACCATCGGCACGGGCGAGCTTGTCACCGTGGGCGGCCAACTCGGCGTGCGCGTACTTCAGATGACACACGGTCATGGTTCAGTTCAGTGATTACACGGGGCTGCTCATCGCCGTGCTGGCGATGAGCCTGCTGCCCTTCGTCGCGATGGTCGTCACCTCGTACGCGAAGATCGTCGTCGTTCTCAGCTTGTTGCGCAATGCGCTCGGCGTTCAGCAGGTGCCGCCGAACATGGTGCTCAACGGGATCGCGATCCTCGTGTCGATCTACATCATGGCGCCAGTCGGGATGCAAGCCATGACAAGCCTGAACAATCGGCCGCTGCCGAACGAGACCTCACAAGTCATGATCAGCGCGTTCGGGGCCGCCAAGGAGCCGTTCCGGCAGTTTCTGATCAAGCACACGCATGAGCGCGAAAAGCGGTTCTTTCTGCGCTCGGCGTCGGTGGTGTGGCCTAAGCAAATGGCCGCCGAATTGAAGGAAAACGATCTAATCGTGCTGGCGCCGGCTTTCACGCTGACCGAAATGACCGACGCGTTCAAGATCGGCTTCCTTCTCTATATCGCCTTCATCATCGTCGACCTCGTGATCGCCAATGTATTGATGGCCATGGGCTTGAACCAGGTGCAGCCGACCAACATCGCCATTCCGTTCAAGCTCTTGCTGTTCGTCGTCATGGATGGATGGTCCGCGCTCATGCACGGGCTCGTGCTGACGTATCGGTGAACGGCGGGCAACGCCCGCTCGAACAGAAGGATGCCCGCTATGGAAGTCGACAATCTCGTGCGGCTCGCGACGAAAGCGATGATGCTGTGCCTCTACGTGTCGCTGCCGATCGTCCTGATCGCCGCGCTCACGGGGCTCTTGATCTCGTTTCTGCAAGCGATCACTTCGCTGCAAGATCAAACGATTTCGTACGCGGTGAAGCTGGTGGTTTCGATTGCGGCGATCGCCGTGTTGGCGCCGTGGGGCGGCTCGGCCATCCTGCACTTCGCTAACGAGCTGATCCAGTTGGCGGTGCCGACATGACCGACATCCGCTACGACATTTCGCAGCGAGACGAGGCGCTCGACGAGCTGCGCGCCGAACATGCGCGATCGGACGACAGCGTGCGCGCGCAGCATCTGGAGCTGCACAGCGGTGTCAGCGACGCGGTGCGGTTAAAGCGACAACGTCTGTTGAAGATGCGCCAAATCGCCGCGCGTCGACGCGCCGGCATGCAGTTGCAGACGCGCTTCGCGGCCGCGCGGTCGGCGGCTGCGCGCGCCAAGGGCTCGCGTTCGCAAAAGTTGCTAACCATGCTCAAGCAGCGCAAGCATGCCGGCGAACAAGCGAAAAACGAGAAGCAAGAGCCGCACGAGAAGCCGCACGGCGATCATCAAGCGCACGGGGCGCATCATGTTCACGAGCATATGCCTCATGGCGAGCATGCGCATGGGCCGCATGAAGCGGGCGCCCATCGGCGGCTAGAACGTCTCGATCGGGACAGCGGCCAGGGCTCGGGAGGCCAGCAACAGCCGCAAGAACGCCCGCCTACCATCAAGGTGAAGCTGAGCAAGCGCATCTCGCCGTCGGCGATACGCAGCGACCTGCGGCATCTGGCCGATCAGCACCAAGACGAACCGCTCAAGCTCGAGATTCAAATGAGGCTTGCGTGGACGCGAACTTGTTTGAGTTTCGGCGCGAACTTGTCTCACGATCCGAGCGCGGCCGTGACGCCCGTCATCCTCGGCGCGTCGCTCGATCTGATTGGGGCGCGGTTACGTCACACGGCGTTGCGAGACGCGACGCGTCAAACCGGACTGCTCGGCGTCAAGCATCAATTGCAGACCGTGCAGGACGAGCTGGACTATCGGTATGAATCGACACGCGAGCCCTCGCAACGGCGGAAGGATCTGAACCTGCTCAAACCGCTTCTCGTGCTGCACGGCGAGCGGCCCTACACACGCGCGCAGATGCATCTCTCGGTCTGCCGCGTCCGCACGTTGCTGTTCGCTACAGGGCAAGCGCTCGACCCGGCCAGCGCGCTGCGTGCCGAACGCGCGGAACGCGCCGCACGAACGGCGAACGCGCAGCGGCGCAGCGTGCGTAAAAACGATCAACCCGAGGAGGCGCCAAGCGCCGACGCCAGCGATGACAAATCCACGGCATCTTCGTAAATACTTTAGCTGCTTCGCATGGGTCGATATGAAGCCATCTCATCGCCCTAGACTCAACATCGACAAGAAAGCCCATTCGGCGCATCACTGACCGAAATCCGCACCGCGAGCGATGAGGCAAACCCTATGAAACAGCTGCGCATCCTGACGGGCGCGCATTCCGGCGCACAAGTCAAGCTCGTCCCGGGCGTGTATCGCCTCGGAGCCGACGACGGCGCCGATCTGTGCATCACCGACTGGACCGAAGAGAGCATCCGCATCGAACTCGACGACGCCGGCGTGACGCGCTGGAGCGCCGCTCACGCGAGCGCTTCTCCCACCGGCGATTCGAGCGTGACGCTCGTGCCCGATCTCGTACCGGTTCCGTTCGGCGAAATCGTGCTGTGTGTCGGCCCGGAAGACACACCGTGGCCCGCCGATGTCGATCTGCTTCGCACGCTATGGGTCAAGCCGGAGCAAAAGAGCGAGTTCGCGCACGAGCATTGGCGCAATCCGCGCGCGATCGGCCTTGCGCTGGCGGGCGGGATGATCGCGGCGCTGCTCGTCGTCGGCGCGACGCTGTTCGGCTCGAAGCCGCGCGATGCTCAGGCCATGCCGAACCCCGCGACCTTGGCCGTGCGAATCGGCGACGCGCTTCGCGCCGCGGGGCTCGCCGATCTGCAAGCGGTGGCGCACGGTAATGCGGTGGTCGTCAAGGGCATGGTCGCGACGGCGGCCGAGGACGTTGCGGCGCGTGCAGTGTTCGCGCGCGTCGCGCCGGATCAAGACAAGATTTTGCGGCAATACGACGTGGCGGAGACGGATCGCCGCAATCTTGAGGACGCGCTCGCCATCGACGGGACGCACGTCAAGTACCGCGGCGCGGGTGTGTTCGAGGTCGATGGCGTCGTGTCTTCGATGTCGCAATTCGAAACATCGCTCGCACGCGTCAAGCGCGATCTCGATACGAACATCAAACATATCGAGGTAGCGGTTCGCGAAGCGCCCGCGCCGATCGGGAGCGCGGGCGACTATACGGCGCTGATCGCGATAGGCGACGTGCGTTATGTCGAGACGCCGGACGGCGTGAAGCATTTGTACCCAGGTTCGCCCGCGGCCTCGAACGATCGCGGGCATGGGAAGCCAGCGAGCACTTCTAGCCCGCATTGAACGTTGATCTTCGTCTGCGCTTAATTGGTGGGCGATTTTCAAGCCTAACCGCTGTTATGCACCAAGTTGAACATTGCGAGGAAACTACCATGTACGAAGCACTGCAGGCTGTTGTCACCGATATGGTCGATTTCGAATCGACGTTGAATTCGCCGACACGCCATTCCCGCGTCACACGCTTGAGCACCGCGTTGGACGCCACGGTACAGCGCTTGTCCGACCGGCTGGCGGGCGCGACGGCCGAGCGCGAGCGCGCGCATCTGCAGACGCTGCATCGGGGCTTCATCGCCGCGGGGCGCGTGGTGCAACGTCTCTCGGATTTGAAGGCGGAGGCCGGCAGCGACGCTTGATGCGGCGCGCCGTCCTCGCGTGGGTCTTCTTCCAAAGTTTTTGATGCGCCCCGTCTCGCGGGGCGCTCACCGGTTCGCCGTTCACGGGCCCGCATGTGTGCGCCCGCGATCATGCGCGAAGCAAAGCAGTCGTCCCTTGAACGTAACGCCCTTTTAGGAGGCAGTCATGGCAATTGGTGGATCAGCAGCTGCAGCTGGCGGCGCGATGAAATCGAGCATGGCCGAGATGGTGCCGATGATGATGCAGATGGCTCAGATGCAGATCATGTTGACGATGATTCAATCGGTGCTGAATCTGGAGCGCTCGGAAGCGTCCGGCGTGGAGAAGCAGTCGACTACGCCGCAGTGACCCTTCGCCTACCGCCGGGGCGTTGGCTCGGCTCCGGCGGAAGGCGTCCATTCGCTCTTTATACGGACACGCGAGGAGGCGTGGCGTTCATTAACCGTTAGGACCGCTCATGAGCTTCGAACGTTATGTCGAGGTGTTGCAGGAGGTGTGTGCGGTGGTCGGCTTGCCCGATGCCGAGCATGTCTTGCAGACGCGTACGCTCGAAGTCGAGGGTTTCGATGTACGGCTGGATCACTTTGAAAACGATCCGCTCGCGATGTATGTCAACTTTCATTACGGGACCGTCACGGCCGGGAGGACGCTCGTCATCTTTCGGCTGATGCTCGAGGCGAATCTTTTGATCTACGCGCAGGATCAAGCGCAGCTCGGGCTCGATGCGGATACGGGCGGGATGGTGCTGATCTTGCGCTTACCGCTGACGCCCGATGTGAACGGGGAAGTTGTGGCCGACTTGTTCACGCACTATGCCGAACACGGCCGGTATTGGCGGCAGAACGTGATCGAATCGTCGGATGAGATGTTCGAGGGGATCGCTTCGGGGGCTTACTACTGGTTGCGGGCGTGAGGCTCGCCATGCGGCCGCGCACCGGCCGCTGCGTCGGTTAATGCACGTGCCCGATCTCTGGCAAGCACGCCAGAATAGCCACGGTTTGCGCGTCACGCACGCGCCGGCTGAACGCAGCCATTGACGATCGGGAAATGCAGACCCTGGCTTAACACGAGTTAGAACTACGCGAATCATGTTTTCTTCCCCTCGCCGGCTTCGGCGCCACGACGTGGCCCCCGTCATCGCGACGTGGTGCGTAGCAACGGCTTGTCATCGAGATCCCGCACCATCTGCGCATCGGCATCGAGCCGTTCCGGACGATCTCGTATCACGATCGCGTTGCGATCGATGTCGGCTTCGATGATCGGCAATGGCGCTTCGTATTCGCGCGGCACGATGCCATCCGCAAAAGGCTTCTCGCGATTGATGGCGAATCGCTCGCGTAGCCTTGTCGCCACGCCGGGAACGAAGGATGCCGTGCCGTCGCTCGCCACTTGCCGATCGCCCACGTAGGCCGTCTCCAGTTTCACGACCCGCACCGCAGTCTCGATACGCTCCCGCGCAGCCTGTTCAAGCTCGCGCGCCGTCGCTTCGACGCGCTGCACGTAGGCCGGCGGCCCCGTCACCACCACCGTGCGCGTCGCCTCGTCTACTTGAGGCGCGAAGCGCGGATCGCTCGCGCCGGTGGTCGACAACTGCGCCAGCAATGCATCGGTCGATGCGTAGTTCAACCGCATCGCCAACGTGCGTCGATCGGCCTGCGGCGCCACGTGTAACACCGCGCCGTCGTAATACCAGCTCACATCGTACGTCGCCGCCATCGTCGAGAGAAACACCTGCGGGGCAAGATCGAAACGCCCGCTCACGCTGCCCGTCACGTCGGCCGCTACGTCGATCGGCACATGCGTCTGCGCGCCCAGCGCCGACAGCGCCTCTCGCAAAGGCGTCCCCGCGGCCGAATAATCGAACCGTTCAGTCTGCCAAGGAATGGGCGCGCCGCTAGCGAAAGCCGGCGAGGCGCCCGTGGCGATACATAGGACTGCGAAGCAAAGCGATTTTGAGCGCATGTTCATGGCAACGTAAGTCTCATCAAGATTTTCATCAAGATTTCCGGCTCGACCACACCGATTCGAGCGTGGGCTCATCAATGGCGCGCGAAACCGGCCCCGAATCCAGCCGCGAAGGCGCCTCGATTCCCGGCGCCGCCTCCGAGGCCGCCTCGCCCTCCTCGCCCTCGTTCGTATTCAAGCGATACCCTGTCGCATAGACCGATTGGATCGTCCAGCTCAGCCCCGCCGCCTTCAAGTTCGATCGAACGCGGCTCACGTACATATCGACCGAACGCGACTGCACGTTCGCGTCCCATCCCCAGACCACGCTCAGCAAATCCTGCCGCTGCACGACGGTCCCTGCGTGCGTCGCCAGGTGCCAAACGATGTCGAATTCCTTAGTGCCGAGCGGGTGCGTCACACCGCGCGCAACGATCGCCTGCTTGCCGCGATCGAGTACGCACTCGCCCACGATCATCTTGCGGCCGTCGACGCTGGCGCTGTTCGCGCGTCGCAACACCGCGCGCATCCGCGCCAGCAAGACGGTTCGATCGACCGGCTTCACGAGGAAGTCGTCCGCACCGGTATCGAGAATCTTGGCGATATCCGATTCCGACGAATGCACCGTTTGAAAGATGACCGGCACCGACGAACGCGCGCGCGCTCGCACGAACGAAAGCAGTTGCTCCCCATTCACGCCCGGCACGTCCCAATCGAGCAGCAGCAAATCGGCCCAGTGATCGGCGAGATAGTTGCGCGCTTCGAGGCCGTCATGGAACGACGTCACCTGATAGCCTTCCGCTTTGAGCCAAGAAACGAGGATCGCGTGTTGCGCCGGGTCGTCTTCGACGACGAGCACACGCACAGGCTGGCCCGCCGCGCGGATCATTTCAACGCTCCCGCCGCGAATGCGCGCACCGAATCGCGCACGCTCGGCATGGCGGCAGCGGCGGCGTCAGGGTCGACACTACGCTGCGGTTTAACGAGGCTCGGCAAACGCATGATGAAAGTGGTGCCCCCGTCTTCGTTGATTTCGGCGTGCAAGGTGCCGCCGTGCAAGGCGACAATCCGTGTGGCGAGTTTCAGGCCGAGACCGAACCCTTTCGATGTCTTTTGCGACAGTTCGTCGAACGAATCGATCCGTCCTTTCTGATGCAGGCCCGGCAATCCGCCCGCCATATCCTTGATGCCGATTTCCACTAAATCGTCTTGATGCTTGAACATGAGGCTCACCGTCGCGCCCGCTGGAGACGCCTGAATCGCATTGTCGACAAGGTTTTGCAACGCGCGCGCGACGAACGGCCGCAAGCCGTTGACCCACGCGGGGCGCCCGTCGGGTAACCATAAGCGCAACGAGACCCCGCGGTAAACCGCGGCCACCTCGAGTTGCGGCACGAGTTCGCGCAGCGTCGTGCGCAAATCGAATCGCGAAAAATCGCGGCGTTCGAGATTGCCCACCACCGACGAGAACAAGAACGTTTCGCCGAGGCCGAGCGCATAGCGCGCCAGCTCGCCGATCTGACGCATGCCGCCACACTGGGCGAACGTCGCGGCGTCCATTTCCTGCAATTGCGTCAGCGCAACGATCGAATTGAGCGGCGAGCGCAGATCATGCGAGAGAAAGCGCAGCGAAGCGATACGCTCGTCGAGCGCGCGATGGACGGGGCTAATGTCGACGATCGCCACCGACGCCGCCACCCAATAGGGATCGCGCTCACTGCCCGCCGACCCATCATCCGCCACTCGCGTGAGCTTGAGCCAGCACCATGTCCCCTCGATCTCGACCTCACGCCCCTGCTCTAGCGCCGCATAAGGTTCGGCCCCGTCGAGCAAACAAAAGCCGAACACTTGCGCCATCGGTGCGCCCACCGGAATCGGCATGCGCAGCATCGCGCACGCGCGCGCGCTCGCAGCAACAACAGCCCCATCCGGCCCAAGCGCCACCGCGCCCCATGGCTGACTATCGAGCATCGCCTGCAGACGCTTTCGCTCGGCATGATGTTCGGCGCTTGAGTGGTCCATCGAATCCTGTGGATCGCTATGGTCCGCACGGTCGACGCCGCGGGCATCGACGCTGTATTCGTCTCGCTTAGCCGTTTGGATTCGTCGAAGACTATCCATGATCAACCCTCGCTAGAAATAGGCATTCGTCGCCTCCATCCGGTCATCAAGGTTCGACGATGCGCGGTGTCAGCAGAAACAACCGTTCCATATGGCTATCGCTATTGCTGGCCGTCTTGAACAAGTTGCCGATAATCGGGATCTTCGAGAGCCCCGGCACGCCCGATATCCCATTCGAATGCTTATCGACGCGATAACCGGCTACCAGCAACGCCTGCCCTTGCTTGATGAAGGCCGACGTATTGATGTCCGAGCTCGCCACCACGGGCAAGTTCGATACCGTATCGCCCGTGAATTCGCCGTCTTCGATCGATACGTCCAGCTTGATTTGCGTCGAACCGTTTTCCGTCACGACCATCGGCAAAACGCGCAACGAGACGCCCGTCGAAACCGAATAGAGATCGGCCGCCGTATAGCCCGTGACGGGCACGAAGAACCGCATCTTGTTCGCCATCACGGCTTCGAGATTGTTCAACGTCGTCACCTTCGGGCTCGCGTCGATCTTCGCTTGGCCTGTTTGCGTCAGCGCGTCGATTCGTGTCATCAGGTAGCGCCCCGCATCGCCGAGCACCGCGGCCATCGATAGGCCCGTCGGCGAGACCGGGATGCCCGATTGCAGCGCACCGTTCAATGTCGTCGTGCCGAATGTCTGCGTCAACGTACCGTTATAGGTGTTTTGCGGCAGCGCGCCGTTGCCGGTTTGGATGTCGACGTGACTGTTGTGAGCGCTCCAATCGACGCCCAACTGCTGCAAGGCGTTATCGTCCACCTCGATGATGTGGGCCTCGATCTCGATCAGTTGTGGCTTGACGTCGAGACGATCGAGCACGCCCGGATACTGAAACATGCGATCGGGCGTATCGCGCACCAGTACCGAATTCGTGCGCGGATCGGCTTGGATGACGGGGAGATCCTCGTCCTTTGCGCCGCTACCGCCACCGTCTCCATTGCCGCCGCTGTTGCTCGTCGCTTGCGCAACGGCCGGCGACGCCTTGCCGGTGAGCCCTGCGAGCGGGCCGCCTCCAGGGATGGGCGGGAGCGGCGGCGTACCCGCCGCGCCCGTGCCGTTAGCGCCGCCGTAACCGCCCGTGCTCGAACCCGAGACGTCGGCCATCGCTCGGGTCTTGGCGACACCCGCCGCCGCCGTGGCCACCGAGCCCGCGGCCGCGACCCCGGACTGATTGGGGTGATACATGCTGCTCAACAGCGAAGCGACGCCGGCGATCGTCACGGGCTGTCCGTCGACGTCGACGGTGCGATCGGTCGCCCATGCGTGACGCAACGGAAACACGCGGATCTCCGTGCCCGCACGGTGCGATGCATTGCGATCGATGCGGTCGGCCACGTTCGTCACCATTTGCACATAGCCCGGCGGCCCATTGACGATGACGGCCCCTTGCGAATCGTCGTAGATCAGCGGAAACCGCTTGTCCGCCACGCCGAGCTGGTCGAGGGTGCGCCTCAATTGCTGAGCGGAAGCGCTGTCCAACCGCAGCAGCGTGCTCTTCATCTCGGCGGGCGTGACGATATCGAGCACCTGGCCGTCGTAGTACCAAACGAAGCCGAACGTCGAAGCCAGCGTGTCCAGAAAGCGCTGCGGCGGCATATTGAACCGGCCGCTGACGGTGCCGACACTTCGCCGCCGATATTGGCGGGAATCCCTTGGCTCGCGGCCAAATCGCGCAGCACGTCCTTGACGTCCTTGCCCTCCGTCGAATAGGTCACGCTATTCGTTTTCCAATGAACCATCGCAGCAGGGACGTTCGGCGCGGCCGCCGCAAGGGCAACGCTAAGCGCTGCGAGCGAGACCATGCGTCGGCACCGCAGATGCGGCCGGCGATGAGGAGCGGGTTGAGATGGGTTACGCACGGCTGAAACTCTCCGAGTGGTGCGACCGATTCGATAGGGTCGACGTCATCAGTAAAAGGAATTGATCGTCCAGCCGGCTACCACCGGCGAGGTTTGCACAACATTTCCCGACGGGCCGCAATAGCTCGACGTGTAAGGTGTTTTCATGCCGTTGTAGTTGGCCCAGTCGGTCTCGATCACGATGTTGTAGCCGTTCTTGTTCGGCGTGGCGGACTGCAGCAAGTTGGCGTTGATGCCGGCGGCGTCGTCGGTGATCGTCGGGGATTGCGCTTGCGTGCGGCCGATCAATGTCCTCGTATCGTTGTCGTAGATCGAAACGTATTGGGCCACCTGCCCCTGGTTGTTGAACTTGCTGGCGCCGTTGATGCAGACGGCGTCGTACATGTGCGCCCATGCCGACGCGGCGATGATGCCGGGCTTCGCGAGCTGCACCGTGCGCGTCACCGTATAGCTGTAGCTGCCCGTCCCGTTGTCGTAGCCGGGGTTGCCGCCCGGGCCGGGATAGGGACCGGCGTAAGAGAACGGGCAGGTGTAATCGGACGCCTCCGGGTTGCCCATGATGATCGTGCAGCCGATGTCGCTGCCGCCGGGGTTGATCTGAGACTGGTTTTGCCATTTACCGTTTTGGCATGACAGCAGGCTGCCCGATGCATCGATCGACAACTGGCCCGCGTTGTTGACCACCGACGAATCGTCGGGGCACCCCGCACCGACGGTGTTGATCTCGGTCAGGTCCATGCGCGGCGCCACGACGAGCCCGTTGTCCACCTTGAGGTTGCCGTTCGTGATGTTGACGCTGCCGTCGCTGATATTGAGGTTGCCGTTGTTATCGACGATCAGCGAATGCCAAGCGCCGTTCGCGTATTCGTACGGCACGCCCGATTCGAGCACCAGCGCCACGTCGCCGTTCATCACGTTCGGGACAGCATTCAGGTTCGCCACCGCCGCCACGGGATCGCGCCAATACGCGGATCCGGCGAACTCCCAGGTGCCGTCCGGCGCGCAGACAATCACGCGTCCACTGGCGTCGGACGTGATCCTGCCGATCGCCCCGGCGACGCTCGGGCCGCAATCCGCGTCCGATTGTCCCCTGACGTGCGCCACCAAATCGTGCAGATAGAGCGGCGCGTGCATGGTGTTGGCGTCGCCGAATCCCGGCACGCGCACGCGATACAGAAAATCGGCGTTTTGATTCGAGGGCGCACTCGTGAATACCTCGTTGACGAGATGCCCGGCTCCGGTCGCCGTTACACTGCACTTAGCGCCCGTTGCATTGGGAGTGCCAATGACCCATGCGCCGTATGCACCGTAGGCCGCACCGTTATTCGCTGCTCCCGAAGCCGTCTTGGACGGAATCGATCCGCCGCCCTGCCCGGCGTTCGCCGCGATATAGCCGAGCTCCAAATCGGGAATCGTTTGCCCGCCTTCCGTCACGAGCAACGCGTCGAGCCCGCCCGTCGCCGTCTTCGTCACCAGCAGACACGGCGATTGGCCATAGGCGTTCTGTCCTTGGATGCTCGCCGGCAAGAAGCTCGCCAATTGCAGACTGCCGCCGCTTGCATGCAACGGTATGACGGCCGGCGCGGTCGCCGTGGCCTCGGAAGCGAGCGTCGCGTAGCTGGCTTGAACGAGTTGCGCTGCGGCGGTGGCCAGCTGCGCTTGGTATTGCGCAGCTTGCTGATCGCGAATGTTTTGCATCGACGTATTGATGAGCATCGATAAACCGACGAACATCAACGCCGCGATAAACAAGGCAGCCAGCGCCTCGACGAGGGTGGCCCCGCGTTGGCGGGTACGAGAGCGGGGGCGCAAAGCGAGCGAGCGAGTCACGATTCGTCCCTCCTTCAGCTCGGATAAACCTGCGCCAGCCATACCGGGCTGCCGTTCGGGATCGCATTTGCGACGCCGGCCGGCAACGGAATGGCGATCGATCCGTCTGTCGGGGGCACCTCGCTGCCGTTCAACGCGCGTCCGGCGAACACCGAGCCTTGGGCGAGCTTGGACATCTCCACGACGAGTTCCGGCGAAACCGCACTCGTCGTATAGACCACCACCATACTGTTCGCCACATAGCCTCGCCACATCGCATTGGGCTGGTAGTGGGCCGCAGCGGACAGTTGGCTGGCCTGCACCGCACCCTGAAAACCCGGATGCCCCTCGACATAAGCGATCACCGATTGCCGATAGGCGGCCATGTTCAGCGCGAGCGCTTGCGTCGATTCGCTCGTCGCGACCACGTTCATCTGCTCGTCGGCGAACGTCTCATAGCCCGCGATCAACATCGCAAACATCGCGAAAATGGCGATCACTAACACGTCGTGCTCCGTGAAAAGGGTGTGCGAGGCCAGCCGGCGTCACACGGCCGGCGAATTCGACCCACGCTGGGGATTCGATTAGTTAGACGTCCATACGACGGTGCCGCCCGCGGAGCCGCATGCCGTTTGCGCTACGGCCGGCGTGATGGGCGGCGTGTGAGCCTGCTTATCCGCAGGGCCCGTGACCGACACCCAGCCTGTCGTCGTGGACGTCAGCGCGTTGACGCACACGTCGGCCGGCACCTGGGTATACGTGATCGTGAATTCCGTATTGGAAGTGCCGGCCGCAACGGCCACTGTCCCCGCCCAAGGATTCGTCACCGTGCCGTCCGATGCCGCCACCAGGGTTTGAGGGAAACCTTTTGCGGTGACCAACGTCGTGGTGAAATCAGCCGAGCCGTAATTGCCTTGCGTGGTCATGAACAACTTGCGCGACGCGGTTTGGATCGCCGATAGCTCCGAATTGAGTTCGTTGGAATTCGCGCTGCTGAACGCGGTATTGAGCAAGGCGATCGCGCCGATCACGACAATCGCGGCAATGCCCAAATAAGCGATCCCTTCCAGCAGCGAAGCGCCCCTTTGCATACGGCGCGGCGTCGAATGTATTTGATGCTTCGTCATTTGGTCCCCCAATTCACAAAGAAGTGCAGCAACACTCAAGGTTTGAAGCCGCCGCTCGCTAGCGCATCGAGCGCGTCACGGCGGCGATCTCCTGTTGAATACCGAAAAAACCCGTCACGAGCCATGCGATGACGATGGCCAGCACGATGATCGCCACGCCGTTGAGCACCCGCATTTGCATGGAGATCGTCTCCACCCCGTCTTCCAGCCATTCCTCGGCGATCGTCTTCAACGCCTCCGCAAAGCCGCCGTATGCCGAGTAGACGCATAAATCGTCGACGATCTCCTGCGATGGAAAGCGGTAACCGGCGTTGCGCATCGCTTCCCCTGCATTCAGGCCTGATTTCACGCCGAAGAGCGTGTCGTCGATCCGGGCTCGCAGCCACGGCCGCGCATTCGCCCCGAGCCGAATCAGCGATTTCTCCACGGTGAAGCCGGATGCCTGCAATGACGCAAAGGCCATCAAAAAGCCACTTCCCACGACGAGCCGATAAATGGAGTAAGGCGGCGATCGATCGAGAAACGTACGAACGCGTCCATTCCAATGCGGCATCGACCAGCCGACGAGTGCGACGAAGCACGAAAATGCGATCACGCACAGCCAAAGCCAGTGCTGCACGAAGCCCGACATCAGATAGAGCGAGCGCGCCGCTCCATGCCAGGCAGCGGGATTGGCGAATTGTTCGAAGCGCGGAATGACGCGCGTGCCGAACAAGTAGACGTAGCAGACGATCATCGCAAGCACCATCGCCGGATAGGCGATGCCGCCGAGAATCGCCGTGCGTATCTTCTTGCTCGACTGCACGACGCCCGCCACCGACATCAGCGCCGTCTCGATCCGCCCCGCTTGCTCGCCGGCCAAGATGATCAGCTGCTCCGATTCCGGCACCCAGCCCGCCATGCCTTCGGCCAGCATGCCGCCGTTTTGCACCGCATGGCGCCAATCGCCGAGTACGATCGCCATCGCTTCATTCGGCTTGCGCCCGTCGTGCGAGGCGCGAAGTTCGAGTTCTTCGAGCACCTTAAGAAGCGGTAAGCCGTTCGACAGCATCTTGCCGATCTTGCGGTAAAGCCGCAGCCGCTCGTTCGTCGTCAGTTGCAGCTTGGCGAACGCGCGATTGAGATCGGGCAGCGAAAACGGCAAGCGAATCAAATCAAGCCGCGCCATAGTCGCCTCCGATCACCTTCGCCCCGAAAGCCTCGTAGTCGATTCTCTCGGTGAGATGGCCCACCACACGCTCGGCCATGCGCGGATCGACAAGGCCGTCGAGCACCTTCTCGACGGCATGATCGACCACGGTCTGGCCATCGAGATGTCGCAGCCAATACGCGATGGCGCCGGCCTTGTCGCCCTCGCGCAGCAACGCGAAAAATCGCGCGTCGGTACGAATCACCTCGGCCACGACGCTGCGTCCGATCGTGCCGCGCGAGCGGCAGTGCTCGCAGCCCGGGCCGGCCACGCACACTTCGCCGATGCGCGCGCCGGCCACGCGTTTGACCCGCGCGACCAGCGCCGCATCGAGTTCTTGCGCTTGGGTGACGAAGCGCAGCTTGCAATGCGGGCACAACAGCTTGACGAGACGCTGACTGATGAGGCCTGTAATCACCGATTCGTCCGTCACCATGCGCAGCGGCAAGCCGAGATCGATCAAACGATCGACGATCGCCACCGCGCCGTTCGCATGCAGCGTCGTCCACACTTGGTGCCCGGTCATCGCCGCACGGAGCGCGCTTTGCGCTGAAGCGCGATCGCGAATCTCGCCGATCATGATCGTGTCGGGATCGAGCCGCATCGCGTTTGCAATCGCCTCGGCAAACACCACCGAGCGGGCCTCCTCGCCGAGCGCATTGATGACGGGGGTTTGCACGGCGCCCGCGATCGGATACTCGACCGGATCCTCCACCGTGATGACGTGGATGGTCCCGCGCGTTTCGTTGATTTCGTTCGCCAACACACGCTGCAGCGTCGTCGATTTGCCGGAGCCGGTCGGCCCGCTGATGATGTTCATCCCAATCGGCTGCGCCTGCAGAAAATCGAGCGTTTGCGCCTGTGCATCGGTGAAGCCGAGCCGTTGCAATTGCGTCGTATCGCCGGCGTCGTTGTAGAGCAAGCGAAGCACCATCACGCTGCCTTCACTCGTGGGCGCCGTCGCGATGCGCACGCCGAACAATTGATCGGGCAGCTTGTCGCGGTCGCCGATCGCCGCATCTTGGCGCTCGGTCGGCTTGTAGGTGTTATCCGATACGCTCGCCATCGCCGCATAGAGCGTGGCGAGCAAGCGGGCGCCGTACTCGCGCGTCTGCTCGCGCACGCGTTGCAATTCGTTGTGGACGCGAAAGAGAATCTCGGTGCTGAAGCGATTCACACGGATATGAATGTCGGAGGCGCGTTCTCTGCACGCCTGCGCGATCAACTCCTTAGCCATGACCTGCATCGCCGTATGATCGAGCGGCTCGGCCCCCGAGCGACGACGCTCGCGATAGGCTCGGCTCACGATATCGAGTGCGACGGGCGTCGGCGTGTAGGGATGGCGAAGACGATCGAGCCGCGCGCGATACGAGAGGACGAATGGGTTCATCTCTTGGCCCTCGGCGATCAAGAGCCTGCCGTCGTCGAGCAAGCAGAGAAACTTGCGCTCCTCGTCGCTGGCCACGAACTCGCCGCCGTCGGAAAGCGCCTTCGCGTTCGCGAGATCCAGCGTGTCGGCCTTCGGTTTGAATTCGCCCGGCTGATTCGGCTGCGTGGCGCGCGCCGATTCGAGCGCGGTGCGTGCGGTATGTAACGCGACGGGAGCGGCCGCCCGGCCCTTGTTGGTCAGCATACGCATGATCAGTTCCTCGGCAGCGGCGGAAAGGCGGTCGCATTGGTATCGGGCAACGAGGCGTCCCACGACACCACCATCGGCAACTGCACCCTCGCGCCGCTGCGCAACTGCGCCACCACGGCGTTCGGTTTAATTGCGACGATCCTCATGCCGTTGGGCAAGGTGTCGCCTACCTTCACTTCGAACTCGCCCGCATTGCGGCTTTCGAGCGTGGCGAAGAGCTTGCCGCCCAAGCCTTCGACCGCGCGTACGCGCACATCGTCGGGCGCACCGCCGCCGTTCAGGCGGTTAAGTTCCGCGGAGCGCTGGGCGATTTGCGTCTGCGTCTCGAGCTTTTTCAGTTCGGCCTTTAGCACGACCGTTTCACCTTCCAGCCGCGTCAATGCCGCCACGGTCGCCGCGGCCTCCGGCGATGGGGCATCGACGACGGCCACAGCGGAAGCCGTCACCGGCGCAGCCGCCTGGGCCTGGCTTTGAACTTGTGGCGCGCTTTCAGCGAGATCCGACGCCGCGGCGGCTAGCAATGCGACGATCAGAACTTCCACGCATTTGTTCGATTTACCTTGCATAGATCTCTCCTTCCACCGACCAGGCGCCGTCTCGATACGACACCTTCTGAAGCCGAACGCCCGGTTGATCGAACAGCGGGGCGACGAGCGAGGGCGCGATCCCGGCCAAGTTGGCCGATAGGCGCCAGACGCGCCAATCCGGCGCGGCCGCGGGCGCTTTGTGTTCGCCCGGCAAAGACTTCACGATGGCGGACTTCACCGAGCTGTCGTCGCGCCGTTGCACTGCGTCGAGCTTTAATGCCACGCCAAGCGGCTGGAACGCGTCGAACAAGCGCAGCCGCATCTGCGTTTCCGAACCGAGCGCTTCGTCATCGGTTTGCGATGCGGCGAGCGGAATCGTCATCACCGCGCGATCGCCGCTACCGTCGATCTGCGCATGCGGCTCCTTGGCCAGCAGGTAACCGATCGTCGATCCGTTGCGCGACCAGACATAACTGGCCCCGGCTTGCGAGCACGAGAATTCGTCGAGCTGCCAGCCACCTGGCGCAAGAATGCCGAACGCGCTTAGGCAGGCATGAACCATCGCCGAAGGAATCGGCTGCGAGGCCCACGGATGAGCGATGGCCGCCTGCGCCTCGACGGCGGCATTGCGCTTCGTCGCCGCGCGCTGGCGCATCAACGCGACCATGTTGTCGAACTGCACCTGACGTTCATGCTCGCGATACTTCACATAACCGAACGCCGCGCAGAGCACGAACGCAGCCACGCCCGCGCCGACGAGCAACGGCTTGCCGAGCGTGCGCCGCACCGGCTGCAACGCCCACCAGCGCTGCACGCGCAGCTTGCCGTTGCGCTGCGGCAGCAAATCGTCGAGGCTGCGTTGATAGAAGTTGTGAAAGCCGAGGCCTTCCAATTCGGCGTCACCGATCACGACGTTCCAACCGCCCAGGCCGTAATCGGCGATCAAGCGATCGAATACCTCCTCGCGCGAGCCGAGCCAATCGCCGTTGGGCAAAAACAAATTGTCGCGGACGGCGAAGTAGGCCCAGCGGCCATCGGGCGTTTTGAATGCGCCGAGCCAATTCGGCGCGGGTTGCTGCCGGCCATCGTAATGCGCGCCTTGCGTGCCGATCGCCTCGCTGACCATCGCGGCGAGAGAGAGCAGCCCCGGCTGTACGCCGTCGCGTGCGCTCGAAAAGCCCGCCTCGGCCACATCGCGCCCGATCCGCACGATCAACAGATCGAAGTTGAGCTTATGCGCGAGTTCGAGCGCTTCCTTGCGCAGCTCGCGGCGCCGCGACAGCGATTGCCAGAACAGCCCACTCACGAAGCGCTGGCGGCCAATCTGGATGATGGAGTTCGACATGATCTGTACGCGCCTCGATCGATCGCCGATTAGACGCCAGCCACCGACATCGCGATCGGCGTGATCAAGATCACGATGATGTCGCGCGAGCGCGACGCGCCGAACCCACCGCCCAGCGCGTAGTTTTCCGCTTTGCCGATTCCGCGGCGTGTCAGATTGTCGTTCGTGCCTTCATAGCCGCTGATCACGAGCGTGGCGCCCGATTTCATCGCCACGCGCTGCAGGAAATTGCGCGTATCGATCTCCGGCGTTTGAATCGTCAAGGGATTCGAACCGCCGCTCGACACCGGCTGCAGTGCGATCAACGACGACAGGTTCGTGTAGAACTGCATGAGCACGGTGCCGTCGTCGAGCACGTGCGGCAGCAACGTCATATTGAAGCCCGTCGTCACCGTGCCCGGCGTGAGCGAAGTTTGCGATCCGACGTTGGCCGTGTTGGTCGTCGAAATCGAAGCGAGATAGCCTTGCTGCGTCGCGACTTGAACGGGGACCGGCTGATTGTTCAGCGTCGTCACCGATGCCGATGTCTTGCGGCGCACCCTGCCTTGCTCAGACAACGCAGTGATCATGGCCGTGGTGCCGCTGGCGCGGCTATTGGGCGAAATGACGGCCGCCGAGAAGGACGCGGGGTTCGTCAAGGTAGGGGCAAAGGCGTTCGCCAAGCCGAACCGGGTGCCAAGCGTTTGATAGACGGCGTTCCAATCGATGCCGTAGCTGTCTTGATCGGAGAGCGTGACGGTCAACACCGTGACATTGATCATCACTTGCCGCGACATCGCCCGGTTTTGCTCCTCCATGAAGCGCGCCACGCGATCGAGCGCATCGGGCGTATCGGTAACGGAAATCGAGCCCGTGGCCGGCGACGATACGACCTGCCCATATGGCGAAAGCATCGCTTTGATGGACGCATTCAAGCTGCCGAAGATCGATAGCTCCGAATTGACTTGAGTGGTCGAATTATTGTCCGACGACACGCCTGTCCCGTTCGCGCCGCTGTTGGCGCCCGTCGAGCCGATCACGCCCGTCGCGCCCGCCGGGCCGCCGCTTACGCTGCCGCCGTTGTCGTTGTTCGCCGCGCTTACGACGTTGGCCTTCATCGCGGAATCGCCGGGCACCGCGCTGACTTGAAATGTGCGCGTATCCGTGAAGTAGAAATCGACGACGCCATTCGCGAACTTCCAATAAACGCCAAACTGCGCGCAGGCGGAATCGAGCAAGCCCTTCAGATCGCCGCTGTTAAACACGATATGCAGCGGCATCGCGCCCATCGCGCCCATCGCCGGTAGCGCGCCCCGCCCCGTCGGCAACGGCGGCTTGACCGTGGCGGCGCCGATCGCGCGGCCGTTCGCCGAGGCGGCGCCGGGCTCGCCGCCGGCGATCCCTTCGAGCGTGCGCTGCGCGGCCGCACTGGCGTCGGGCGCGACCTTGGTCGGCAACTGCGTTAGGCGCGTGATGCGCTCGGCGAATTCCTGCAGCGACGAGACGGAGCGATCGAACGTGGCCGGTTGCGTGAAGATTGGCGGCAACGCGGCATCGGTGCCGAGCTTCACGGTGCGGCCCGACAGCCAGATGCCTTTGTCGACCACCACATCGTCGAGCGCATGCACGGCGATATGGCCTTGCTGCGCGTCCTCGACCAATGCGTGGCCATGCTCGGCGTCATGCTGCGCCGATTCGGTAATGCGCTGCGAAAGACCGGTGCAGCCCGCCATCATGAGCGCTGCAAACGAAAGGCACGCGGCCGATACACGATTGAAACGAATGTTGCGGATCATGCTGCCCCCTTCGCGACAATGCGAAGCACCTTGTTGCCTCGGTACATCACCGCCTGAATCGGCGTCTCGGATTTTTTCAGCGCGTCGACGACGGCCTGCAGCGCTTGCTCGAACGTGCCGTGTAGGGTTGCGTCGGCATCGACACCGAAATCGATCGGCACATCCCAGACGAGCTGCCAGCCGTCTTCTTTCGCCCAACGCGCGAGCGCGGTTTTAACGGTGTGGTCGGAGACCGAGAGTTGCCAGGTTCTGACAGGCTCCGGCGGCGGCGGTGCGGGAAGCGGATCGCCTGCCGCATCGGTCGAAGGTTGAGCGGTGAGCGCCGCGGGCGTCGCGTGTAGTGCCGGAGCTGACGGCATCGACGGGCCTGCCTGCGCTACCGGTGCTACCGGTGCGATCGTCGTCGATTTCGTTGCAGCCACAACGGCTGGCTCCGAGCGCATGGCCACGAGCAGCGGCGGCTGAGTTGAAAGCGTCGGCGCCTCAACGGACGGTTGAAGCGGGGCAGCCGCCGTCTTGCTCGGCGCTTCCTCTATGCGCTTCGCCGCATTCGCCGCCTCGGTGCTTGCATCCGTCCTCGCCGCGCCGGGGCTCGCACTCGCGCCGACGCTCGTACTCCCATTGGCATTGAGGCTCGCCGACACCGTGACGAGATGCAGCTTGAGATCGACATCGGCGGCCACACCGGGCGCGCCGGCGAGCGCTTCGCGCAAGGCGACGACAAAGGGCACGCGTGCATGCCAGCTCACCGGCACGTCCGCCCAAGCGCCCGCGTTCGGCAGATTGATGCTGTAGTTCGCCGGAACGATCTGTTCCAACGCATGCCGCAACGGCACGCCATGCCCGGCTTGCTCGACGCGCGGAGCGCTGCGGCTTTCGCCGATCACCCGCACCTGCGCCGCATCCAACGTATTTGCTTTCGCCGAAGCGCCATCGGCGACGCCGCACATGAAACCCACCAGCGCGGCCATGCACACTGTCAGCTTCTTCATGTTTTTGTCCTTGCCGTCGGATTGGGCGAAGCCGGCAGCAAGCCCGGGCCATACCGCGCCCGACGATATGCGCGAAGCGATTCGCGCCCTCGTAACCGTCCCCCCACGAGACGGCTTGCCTACTGCCGGTTTCGTTCCACTACTCGCTGAGCGAGCGTGGAGCCCTCCGGCTGTTCGTTTGTTTTCGCCTGCTTTACTTTGACTGCGTTACTTCATAAGCTCGCGGACACAAGCAACGGAGCGGTGTGACCCGTTCGATGTCCTGCGCCGCCTCCTTCACTCACCTCGACCACGCACCACCATGACTACCGAATTCGACACCATGCGCGATCTCACGCGCGAAATCCTCGATCTCGTCGAACTGCGCCAAACCTTCACCGACATCCATATCGAGCAGGACCGCCCGATCATGATCAAGACCCCGCGCGGCTGGGTCGAAACAGGCGATGGGCCCGTGCTGTTCGAAGAAATGCTGCCCACGCTCGAAGCC
>Ga0157369_10001303_pt1 | contig 31024 bp, 32 predicted proteins | sample C25metaG_FD_113461 | JGI IMG/M metagenome (GOLD analysis project Ga0157369, IMG submission 113461) | Corn rhizosphere microbial communities from Kellogg Biological Station, Michigan, USA - C2-5 metaG | ecosystem: Host-associated > Plants > Roots > Rhizosphere > Soil | place: USA: Michigan... | reverse complement strand
GGCCAAACTTGAAATTGCGAGCTCCGACCTTCCACCTCGGACTGACAGAGCGGGCTGGCCAACTATTCGTGACAAGCTCACCACTGTGTTCAGTACGAAGTCGCGCGACCATTGGGCCGCTGTTTTCGCCGACTCCGATGCCTGCGTCAGCCCCGTTCTGAGCATGACCGAAGCGCGCGAGAACGACCATCTAAAAGCGCGAGGGACGTTCGTTGACGTCAACGGAGCCGTCCGGCCAGCCGCGGCACCTCGCTTCAGTCGTTCGCCGATTGCTCACAGCAACACGGATGTAACCAAAGTCCATGCTCGTGTTGTTATTGACGGGTGGCGTGAGTAAGGCCTGCTCGTAGGTTGCGGGGCAGATACCAAGCCCCTAGGCGGCGCGCCTGATTTGATGCTTACAGTTGTGTGCTGTCCCGGCGCTGAGCCCAGGGCAGCGCAGATGCGCTGCGTGATGCCTGTCGCTGTCCGCCAGGCAGCGCCGTGAGCGGCGTCCAGTTCTTTGGGACAGAATTCTGCTGGCTTTCTGAGCGGGTTTGCTCGCTAGCCATCGGACGCAGCCAGTAGAAGTTGTCGCGTGCGCTTCATGACCCACGCATCTCCCGTTGCGAGAAGTCCCACTCGCCAGCGTCAACCTTCAATCTCACGCCTTTCTCGGCACGGGTCAATGCCACTTCTGGCGACAGACCCGAGCTAGCAACCTTTCGCGAAACCTACGCAGATAGCTGACTAGCAAGGTCCTCACCCGCTTCGTAGCGTACCCACAGTTCCTCCTCCGCGAGAACGCTTTGATAACGACCATCGACCTCGCGAACGAGAAGTTTTGGTTGAACCCCGGTTACAGAACCCTGGTCCGACTCTTTCGGAAAATCTCGGGCACACGTCGGTCCGTCATTTCTCGCTTCGCCGCTCATCTTCTCGCAGCGAACCGCAGCCCTTTGAGGACCAGATATGGCTTTGACCGTTTCGCGCGGACGACAGAAGGAACGCATCGCATAAATGTTGGCGCCGCTTAGTTGCAGGCGCTGGGCGAACTGTCATGAACGTCGACGTTAGTCGCTAGCGCGACTGGTTCTCCACCTGGCTATCGAGCCAGACAATATCCTCTTTCCACTGCTCGCTGCCAACGAAGCGGGTCAATTTGCCTCGTAGCATCGTCATCCAGTCCAATGCGAACCTCGAGAGAGGAGTTTCGCGCAAGGTGGTTATTGCGACGGTCGAACGTATGGACGGCCGAGTGATGGCTTCCGCGACCAGTTCACCGCTTGCCACTTCATTACGAATCGCAATTGAGGTAAGGATGGAATATCCAACCCCCGCTTTAACTAGCTCCTTCGTGAGGGCAACACTGTCCACCTCGAGTTCCACCCGAAGACGAATGCCATTCTGTATTGCAGCGTGTTCGATGACCCGACGATTGCTGTGCGGCATCCCCGGAAGGATGAGGGGCAAGCTGGCGAGGTCTCGCACCTGGAACCCGTCCGTCGGTATCGGTGTTCCGGGCGGAGCAATAACAATCATAGGCTCGCTATATAGCGGGCGTACCCGAAAGGTGTCCAATGGCGGTTGGTTATAGACGACCGCCAGGTCAACCCGGCGGTCGGCAACCCACTCTTGAAGCGAGCTGCTCTGGCCTTCTCGGATATGAAGTGCAACGCGGGGGTAAATTTCGCGAAAATCCCGCACGAGTTCGGCACCAATGAGGGCTCCCATCGTGGGCGGCAGTCCGACGGCTAAATAGCCACGCTCCTCGTCGGCGGTCGCGCGGACGTGTTCGCCGGTTTCGCTGACCATGTTCGAAATCATCTCTGCTCGCTCGAGCAGGCGCGCGCCGGCCGCCGTGAGCCTGACGCCCCGACCATGACGTGCGAGCAATTCGACCCCCATTTCTTCTTCCAGCTTCGCAATTTGCCTGCTTAATGCGGGCTGAGCGATGTACAACTCGGACGCCGCGCGGCTGAAGCTGCCCGCACGAGCAACGTGTATAAAGCTGCGCAACTCCCGAAGTTCCATAACCAGCTCCTATGCCGTTGGAGCATAGCTTGGTATCAAAACTCAGCCTTTGTCAAGAAATCGGGGCTCACCTATGCTCTGGGCTAAGGATTAAAAATAAAAAAACAAGGAGACGACACGGATGCTTCCCTTCACCGTGTGGCAGGTTGCTCACTCGGCGACCGCTGGCATAGCCCGCGAGATTTGGCCGAGCCGACAGGTCTGTCATCGACCAGGACCTCACCGCTTCTCCTAATCCGGCACAGAGCTTCGCATCGCATCGGCGCGAGGTCGGCTGACGCGGTCATGCGTCGCCAACATACACATTCGAATCAGGAGACGAGATGAGACGGTTAAAGCAATTACATGTGCAAGTCCTGCTCGGCTTGGCATGCGCAATCGTGTTAGGGATGGCAAAGCCTGAATGGGCGGTGGCAATGAAGCCTCTCGGAGTGGGGTTCATTGCCTTGCTCAAGATGATGCTGGCGCCCATCATTTTCTGTACGCTGGTTCAGGGCATCGCTCACGTCAAAGACCTTCGCATGCTGGGACGGATGGGCATCAAATCGCTCGTCTATTTCGAGGTGGTCAGCACTGTCGCAATGATTCTCGGATTTGTGATGGTGAACGTGTTCCAGCCGGGTGCAGGTCTCCATGCGACGAACATCGCCGAAAGCCAGGCAGCCGTCAAGGCAACCGCGAGCGCTGGCGGAATCTCTGCCGTCGACTATCTGTTAAGCCTGATTCCCCATACTCTGGTCGACGCGTTCGCAAAGGGCGACATTGTCCAGGTTCTCATCATTTCGCTCCTGGCAGGTCTCGCACTCAATATGGCGGTCGGCCCGGATTCGGTCCTTCTTCGAGGTATCGACGAAGCACAATCGGTTCTCTTTCGCATGCTCGCTTTCATCATGAAGCTTGCGCCGCTGGGAGCTTTTGGTGCAATGGCAGCAGCGATTGGTAGCTACGGTAGCGTGACGCTTATGTACCTTCTGAAGGTCATCGTGCTGTACTACGCCGCCTCCTTGCTGTTCGTATTCGGTGTCCTCGGCAGCATTAGCTGGATGATTGGTCTTCCGTTCTTTAGCATCCTGCGGCTCATTCGCGACGAACTGCTGCTGATTTTTGGGACGGCGTCCAGCGAAGTAGCACTGCCTCGCCTTATCGAGAAACTGCAGCGTTCTGGTTGCGACGAAGCGGTGGTCGGCTTCGTTCTCCCGGCCGGATACAGCTTCAACCTCGACGGTACGTCGATTTACATGGCGATTGCCATCGGGTTCATCGCTCAGGCAACCGACACCCCGTTTTCCCTCTGGCAGCAGCTTGGACTGCTGGCCATTCTGAGCCTCACCTCGAAGGGAGGTACCACTGTCGCAGGCGGTGCTTTCGTGAAGCTTGCAGCAACGCTCCAATCGGTCCGAACGCTTCCTCTGAGCGGCCTGGGTCTCTTGTTCGGCATCGACCGCGTAATGGCCACGGCTACTGCGCTCGTCAATGTGGTTGGTAACACGCTCGCGGTATTCACCATTGCCCGCTGGGAAGGTGCTTTCGACGCGAAGGCTTTCGAACAGGAGACTGGCGCGAGGCCCCGTCGGTTCTGCCTCCAGCAAGACAAGAGCGCTGCAACCACTGCGACTGCCCAGTCTCATTGAACTACTCAGAATCGACCCAAATGACACGTCTTTCACCCATCGACCCGGCGCAACTTGACGCTGAGCAGCGCGCCGTCTACGACGCAATCGCAAGCGGTCCACGAAAGGGCGTCAGAGGCCCGCTCGCAATTTGGCTGCATCGACCGCAACTTGCGGACCGCTCCCAAGCCTTGGGTCGCTACTGCCGGTATGACAGCAGCCTCCCGGCCCGTCTCTCGGAGCTTGCCATCATGTTCATGGGAAGGTACTGGCTCGCGGAATACGAATGGGCCGCGCACAAGCCTTTCGCTCTCGAGGCCGGTGTTTCGAACGAAGTCATCGACGCAATCCGGGATGGAAAGACGCCTCCCTTCGCAAAACGTGATGAGGAACTGGTGTTCGCCTTTCTTACCGAACTGCATGAACAGCGCAAAGTGCCCGACTCTCTATACCAAGAGCTCGTGAATGAAATCGGGAAGGATGGCGTAGTCGACCTCGTTGGCATTGCTGGCTACTACACGTTGATTTCGATGACCATCAAAGTGTTCGAAGTGCCGCCTCCGGAAGGCGCCACACCGGAACTCCCCCAAGAATCGAACTGAGGAACATCAAGTGGAAACTTCGCAAAATCTCATAAATGGCATGAATTCAGGACGCCTTAATGGAAAAGTCGCCATCGTCACCGGCGCTGGCTGCGTCGGCACTGGATGGGGAAACGGGCGCGCGGTTGCGGTGCTCTTCGCCCAGGCAGGCGCCCGCATTTTCGCTGTCGATAAGAATCCGGACGCGATGGAAGAAACCGTACGGCGCGTGCGCGAGGTCGGTGGCGACATTACGGCGTACGGTTGTGACGTGACCGACTCGGAAGCCGTTAAGAATATGGTCGATGCATGTCGCGAGAAGTACGGTCGTGTCGACGTTCTGGTGAACAACGTTGGCGGCTCGGCGGCCGGCGGACCCGTGGCCCTTTCTGAAGAGGCCTGGGACGCCCAGGTTGCCTTCAACCTCAAGAGTGTCTATCTCACTTGCAAGCACGTCCTTCCTGTTATGGAAGCGCAAGGCAGCGGTTCAATCGTCAACACCGCATCGACCTCCGGTATCCGCTGGACGGGCTCGGCGCAGGTCGCCTACGCAGCCTGCAAAGCTGGCGTCATTCAACTGGGCAAGGTGGTCGCAGTCGAGTACGCGAAGAAGGGCATCCGTGTGAACACCGTGGTCCCGGGCCAACTGCATACGCCGATGGTAGAAGCGCGGCTGGCGGGGCAGCGGACAGGCGGCGACGTAGACAAGTTGTTGGAGACCAGGGTTGCGCGCATTCCGTTGGGCTTCATGGGTGACGGCCGCGATACGGCAAACGCTGCGTTGTTCCTTGCTTCTGACGAAGCTCGGTTTGTCACCGGCACGGAAATCATCGTAGATGGCGGCATGACGGCACGGTGCGACTAATGGACAGCCTCCACGTGAACGGTGGCCGGTGGGATTGCCACACACATATCTATGGACCGTGGGAAGAGTTTCCGCTTCCAGAGAGTGCTGTGTATCGCCCCGCAGCAGCGCCGATGGCTGCACTTCTTGAAAAGCATCGAAACTTGGGCATTTCCCACGGTGTCTTGGTGCAAGCAGCCTGCTACGGGACCGACCATTCGGCGTTACTCGACGCGATTGCCGTCACTGGGGGCCGATATAAAGGCGTAGCGCTGCTCAACGGCTCGGAAAGCGACAGTCAGTTGGAGGCGCTCAACGCCGGCGGGGTTCGTGGTATCCGATTCAATTTCATGGGACACCTCGCCGAAGGGCAGAACATAAGCGAACTCAAGGCGCTGGCGGAGCGTGTGGGCTCGTTCGGTTGGCACGTCCTGCTCCACGGCAAGCTGGGGCAGATTCTGCCCATTCTCGACAGTTGGCGGAGTCTGCGCACCACGTTGGTAATTGACCATATGTCTCGTCCCGACCCTGCTCTCGAGACGGACAGAGATGGGCTAGTGGCTCTGCGCAGATACCTTGATAACGAGCGCCGTTGGATAAAGCTCTCCGGTATCGACCGCATGATGAGCGGGTCGAACGAGCCGTGGTCCCGAGCGCTTCCTCACGTTAGGGGGTTGCTCGAGGCAGCGCCGGAGCGGGCAATCTGGGGTAGTGACTGGCCTCATCCAAACATTCAAGGCGACGTGCCGGATGATGCAAAACTCCTGGCCTTTGTCGAAGAGGTCTGTGGCGACCCTGCGGCGGCGGATGCGGTGCTTGTTCACAATCCGCGACGACTTTACCTGTAAGAAATATCATGCGCACAACGACAATTACTCAGGAGACAGCGCACAGCGTCGAGCAGGTTGCCTGCCGCAAGGCAGCTTTGCGAATCGTTCCCTTGCTGGCGTTTGCCTACTTCATCAACTACCTGGACAGGACGAACGTTGGCTTCGCCGCGCTAGCGATGAATCGCGACCTCGGATTGACGGCGTCCCAGTTCGGATTAGCTGCCGGCATCTTCTACGTCGGCTACTGCTTGTTTGAGGTTCCAAGTAACCTCGCGCTCTACCGGTTTGGCGCTCGGAGATGGCTCGCCCGAATCATGATTACGTGGGGCCTGTTCGCAGCTGCTACCAGCTTCGCGAGCGGCGCGTTTAGCTACTCCTTGCTTCGCCTGCTCGCGGGTATAGGCGAAGCGGGGTTCTTCCCTGGCGTCATCTTCTTCCTGACCCTCTGGTTCCCGGCGAGCTATCGCACGAAGATGATGGCATGGTTCCTGGCGGCAGTACCGCTGTCGTCGGTGTTCAGCGGGCCGCTATCTGTCTCGATGTTAAAGCTTGAAGGCTGGCTCGGACTACACGGCTGGCAGTGGCTTTTCATCCTTCAAGGTCTTCCGGCGTGCGTGGTGGGTATCCTTTGCCTCAAAGTTTTGAGTGACTCGCCGGACAAGGCGAAGTGGCTGACAACTGAAGAGCGTTTGGCCTTGCAGACCGCTGTCGAGCGAGAACGCCCGGCGAGCGCAGAGAAGCACTTCGTGCGCTCGCTGCTGGATTGGCGCGTGTGGCTGCTCACTGCCATCCTTTTCAGCTACATCATCGGAATTCTCGGCATTGGCGTATGGTTGCCGACGATTTTGAAGACACATCATCTCAGTGACACGCAAATCGGGTTGTTGACCGCATTTCCCTATGTCGTAGGGAGCGTGGGGATGCTTCTCTGGGGGAGGGTTTTGGCGCGCTCGCAGCGCTACGTTAAGCATCTCGCCCTGACCTGCGGACTGGCTGCAATTGGCTTCTTCTGTTCAGTGGTCTCCGATGAACTGGTGCCTGCTATGGTCGGCTTGACCATCGCACTGATTGGCCTCTCATCGGTGCGTACGTGCTTCTACAGCATTCCGGCGACGTTTCTAGGAAAAGAAGCAGCAGCCGGGGGCCTGGCGTTCATCAATTCGGTCGGTAGCCTTGGCGGTCTGGTTGGCCCCTACATGGTCGGCTGGCTGAAGGACACCACGGGTTCTTTCAAGGCTGGCCTCATCGGAATGGGCGCGATGCTTGTCCTGGCGACCTTTCTGACTGTTGTTCTGCTGGTAATTATGAAGAGGAAGGAAGCAAGATGAATACGTGGCAGCCAAGTTTGAGGACCCCCGACCCGGCAATTCGCATCCTGGACAAGCGATTCGAACATTACCGCCTGGCGCATGCAAAGGTTGAACGCCTGTGGACAGGGTGCCGCTGGGCAGAGGGACCCGTGTGGTTCGGTGACGCTGGCGTGCTTTACTGGACTGACCTGCCGAATGACCGAATCCTGAAGTGGGACGAAGCCACGGAGCAGGCTTCCACGTGGCGGGCGCCGTCAAGCAAAGCGAATGGCATGACTCGCGACCGTCAAGGCCGGCTCATCGTTTGTGAACATGGGACAAGGCGCGTCACTCGCACTGAATACGACGGCCGCGTCACCGTGCTCGCCGATACGTTCGAAGGGAAGCAGCTCAACTCGCCGAATGATGTCGTCGTAACACGTGACGGCTCCATCTGGTTCACGGACCCGCCGTTTGGCCTCGTGAGCAACTACATGGGGCAACTCGGCACGCCTGAGTTGCCGGCCTGTGTCTATCGAATTGACGCGCAGAGCGGACAGATTGAATGCGTCGCAGACGACGTCGAAGGTCCGAACGGGCTCGCTTTCTCGCCTGACGAGCGAACGCTGTATGTCGTCGCATCACGAGCCCGGCCACGAACAATCATGGCATTCGACGTTATTGACAACCGCGAGCTCGGGCGCGGTCAGGTACTTATCGACGCGAAGGACGGCACTCCGGATGGCTTCAGAGTCGACGTCGACGGGAACCTCTGGTGCGGATGGGGTACGGGCAGCGAAGAGCTGGACGGCGTGCGAATTTTCGCGCCCGACGGTACGGCCATCGGACACATTGCGCTGCCTGAGCGCTGCGCAAATCTGTGCTTCGGCGGCAGAGACAACAATCGCCTGTTCATGGCATCGACGACCTCCTTGTATGCGCTGTTCGTGAACACTCGCGGCGCCGTATAGGCATTATCGAACTGACCATCCATAAAGTAAGGAGACGTGCAATGGCATTTGCAAAAAGGTGGGCTGCGCGCGCAACGATGCTCGCGCTGGCTTGCGCTGCGGCGTTTAGCGGTACAGCGCATGCTGAGGATATTCACGTGCTTGCAACGGGAGCACTTTCTGCCGCGTTCAAGCAACTGGTACCTACATTCGAACGTGAAACTGGCAATCACCTTCTAATTTCCTGGGGCCCGTCCTACGGGACCTCACCGGACGCGTTGCCGATGAGAATCAAAAACGAGGAGCCAATGGATGTCTGCTTCATGATTGGCGCCGCGCTCGACGAGCAAATCAAACAGGGAGTGTTCGTTCCGGACACAAAAACTGATATTGCCGAATCAGCAGTCGGGGTTGCAGTTCGTGCTGGCGTTCCGAAGCCCGATGTGTCGACCCCGGAAAAGCTGAAGGAGGCGCTACTGTCAGCCAAGTCTGTCGCGTTCTCTGAAGGTGCTAGTGGAACGTACATCACTGGAACGCTCTTTCCCAAGCTCGGTATCGCGGAGCAGATGAAGCAGAAGAGCGTACTCATCAAAGGGCGCGAACTTGTTGGGGCAGCGCTCCAGCGTGGCGACGCCGACCTGGGCCTTCAGCAGATTAGCGAACTGAAAGCGTTCAAGGAAATTCAGTTCGTCGGCCCTCTTCCGCGCGAAGTTCAGAAGGTCAGCGTTATCTCTGGGGCAATTTCGAAGAACGCAAAACAGGCTGAAGCTGCGAAAGCCTTCATTGGTTTTCTGAAGTCGAAGAGTGCAGTGGCAGTTTTCGATAGTACCGGACTCGAGCAGCCACAGTCCCAAGCACAGGTAACGGCGAACTAGCGAGGGAGAGTGACGAGCCGCTTAAAATCCAAGTAACAATATAAGTACAACTACTTACAAAGGAGACAACATCGTGAAGATAAAGGGAAGTTTCATTGCCCTTGCAACTGCGTCTCTTGCATTCGGCTGCGCATCTCACTTGCCGCCGAGCGCTGCACCCGAGCACCTGTTAACCACACACGGAACTGTAACGATTGAGACCATCCGTCAAGGTAAGGGACCAGTAATCGTCCTTCTGCCGTCTCTCGGAAGGGGAGCGGCAGACTTCGATGAAGTCGCTGCATACCTTGAGCGTGACGGCTTTACCGTGCTGAGGCCTCAGCCGAGAGGTATCGGCGCGAGCGTAGGTCCTCTCACTGACGTCAATATGCACGATTTTGCTGCCGACGTCGCCTCGGTACTCGATGAGCAAAAGACGGGCTCCGTTGTCGTGGTTGGGCATGCATGGGGAAGTCAGCCAGCACGCATGTTGGCCGTGGACCGCCCGGACCTCGTTCGGGGATTGGTCATGGCGGCCGCGTCAGCTGGAAAACTACCTCCCGGTTCAAACGAGAAGCCGTATGGCAGGCTTCGGGACGCGATTGACGGCTCCGGGAATCTCTCACTCCCGGAGGCGCAGCGGCTCAAATATCTGCAGCAAGCGTTTTTCGCGCCGGGGCATGATGCGCGGCCTTGGTTGAGCGGTTGGTACCCGGCAACTCACGAAGCCGAAGCGCATGCGAGAAACGTCACTCCGGTCGATGCATATTTCGCAGGTGGGACGGTTCCCATTCTTGACCTCCAAGGTCAATACGACGCTGTTGTCGTCCCAAATGTTTTCAAGCCGATGTTGGGGGACCGCGTGACAGTGGAGGTGGTCGCGAACGCAGCCCACGCGATGGCTCCTGAGCAACCGCGGGCTATGAGCGACGCCATCGCGCGTTTTGCACACCAGATGTACAGGCAGTAGGCGGCAGCTGATGCTAACGAATCAGCTTTGTGAAATAGGTCAAGGAATCGCTCTCATGAAATTCTCGAAAACTGGTCTCGCAGCAATCATTTTCTCTGTGTCCGTAAGCGCCTTTGCGGCAGCCGGCGGTGCAAAAGTCACTGACGATGTTGTTAAGCATGGAAATGTTCAGATTGAGGTCCTGAGCCAAGGCAAGGGACCGACTATCGTTATGCTCCCGTCCCTGGGACGCTCGGTGCGCGACTACGACCAGGTGGCGCAATATCTCGTCGCGGATGGGTTCCGTGTGCTGCGCCCGGAGCCTCGCGGTGTTGGCAAGAGCAAAGGACCGATGGAAAACCTCAGCGTTCACGATTTTGCGTCCGATGTTGCGATGGTCATCGACGAAAAGAAGACTGGCCCGGTCGTCGTGGTCGGGCACGCGTGGGGTAATTTCGCCGCACGTCAATTGGCTGCCGACCGTCCTGACCTTGTGAAGGGGGTCGTGGTGGCCGCCGCCTCGGCAGGCAAAGTTCCGCCTGGTTCGACAGAAAAGCCTATCAACGCGGAAATGCGCAAGGCGATTGATGGTGCTGGAGACCTCAAGATTCCCGAAGCACAACGGCTGCAGTATCTGAAGGAAGCGTTCTTCGCACCTGGGAACGACCCTAGCGTGTGGCTCGGCGGCTGGCATCCTGAGACCCACGAAGCTGAGGGACATGCACGCAACACTACTCCCGTCGACGACTATTTCGCAGCCGGCACCGCACCGATTCTCGACCTGCAAGGAGAGAACGATGCGGTGGCGCCTCGCCGGTTCTCGCAAGTGCTCAAGAACATGCTCGGAGACCGGGTGACTGTTGTGGTGTTACCCAACGCGGGTCACGCCATGGCGCCGGAGCAGCCGAAAGCAATGGCCGACGCCATTTCGACTTTCGCGAAGCGAGTCAACCAGTAAATGATTCTTTGATGTTTGAGCGGCGGAGCGCGCAGTGCGTCCGCTCCGTTCGCAAGCGCAGTCAACACTTTTAACGGCACAGACATGGATTCGAAGGTTTCAACGGCTGGTGATGCGTTTGATGCGCGGCGTCGGGCGTTCACATTAGCTGCGGCTGCTGGTGGCCTGGTCAGCTGGTTGCGGACACCCTCTGCTCTGGCCGCAGAGAGCGCTTCATTCTCGAATTCGAGTGGCAGCGAGAATGCTTCATTGAAAGCGCCAGCAATGGCATGCGACGCACATATTCACATCTACGATGATAGGTTCCCAATCGTTAATGCGAACGCCACGCTTCCACGCCAGGCGACGGTTGAGGACTACCGGAAGATTCAAAGCCGACTCGGAACGACGCGCACGGTAATCGTTCAGCCTGCAAACTACGGTACAGACAACCGTGTCACTTTGGACGCGATTTCAAAACTCGGGGCGGACAAGACACGTGGTATTGCCGTCGTTTCTTCCGACATCTCCGACGAGGAACTTCTTGCGTTACATCAGGGCGGAATTCGCGGTGTTCGATTTTCGCTCTTTGAGCCCAAAAATGCTGTCACTCGCGCTGACATGATTGAACCGGTCGCAAGAAGAATCCACGACTTGGGTTGGCATATACAGCTCCAAATGCGCTCGGACCTCATTGTCGAAAACGGCGCAATGTTGAAGCGGTTGCCGTGTCCGGTCGTGTTTGACCACATGGCGCGGTTGCCGCAGACTGATTCAGGGCGCGATGCATACAACGTCATTCGTGGGATGCTCGACCATGGGCGTACGTGGGTGAAGGTGTCCGCCGCTTATCTAAATACGAAGGTCGGACCGCCGAGCTACGAAGATGCAACGAGGATGGCCCGTTCGTACATCGATGCAGCCCCCGAGCGCGTGGTGTGGGGAAGCGATTGGCCGCATCCTACCGAAAAGTACAGTAAGCCGGACGATGCAAAACTTTTCGATTTGCTAGCTGTATCCGCGCCCAGGGCGGCAAGCCAGCATCGCATTCTCGTCGACAATCCCGCGACTCTTTATGGATTTGAAACCGAAGCCACATGACCGGGGCTACATTGAACCGGGACCGGTACGCGTCGACTTATGCCCCGAACGAGGAAAACGCACTGAACGCTTGACGCAGTGAGCGTCGCTCTTTTCCGTACCTTGACGCAGACTAATGGAGCTTGCTGGTTTCGGCATCTTTGCGTAGTACATTCATCGCGCGGTGACGATTCATCCGATTCATCCGGCGCACTGCATGCGTTGAGCTGCGAGAGATTTGACGCGCGCGCATACCTTCATGTTTTAACCGGATGTGCGCGCGTCAGAAGCAGAGCGACGTGCGAAGTCGGCACTACGCATCGGCCGTAAGCCGGCGTTCGTACGACCACTGTCTGTTACTGACGAGGGCATAGAGTGGGAAGCTGGGGTCAGTCCTGTGGCAGCGCGCTAGTCGTCGTTCGCGGCGAACAGCAACTGCCGCGTGCGCTTCATGACCCCGTAGCTCTTCTGTGGTCGATGCTGGCATGTGGTGCATTCGGATTGTCGGAGAGCATAATCCCGCAGCTCGTCGCTCACCATGGCCGCATCAGGCTACATCGTCGATGCAGTTCGTTCTTGAATCCATGCGCGAGTAATCCCCGTATATGAGCTCAACGCCACGCAATCACGCGGGGTAACTGAGGGGGAGTACGTGATGAATCACAAGTCAATCTTTGTCGCCGTCGCACTGTCCGCAACTGTATCGGTCGCCTTCGCAGCGAGCGACACCGTCGTGGTTGGTGGCCAAGCGATGTATCCAAGCAAGGACATCGTGGACAACGCGGTCAACTCGGCGGACCACACAACGCTCGTCGCTGCGGTCAAAGCCGCAGGCCTCGTCGATACGCTGAAGAGCCCGGGGCCATTCACGGTGTTCGCACCAACAAACGAAGCGTTTGCCGCATTGCCGACTGGCACAGTCGACACGCTCGTCAAGCCTGAAAACAAGGCGATGCTGACAAGCATCCTGACCTACCACGTCATTCCCGGCCGCTACGACTTCCGCAAGCTCGACCAGGCTGTCAAGGCCGGCGGCGGCAAGGTGGAACTGAAAACGGTGAATGGCGAGCCGCTGACGTTCACTGAAAATGGTCCGCACAACATCGTGGTCATGGATGCCGGGGGCCATACCGCGGACATATCAACTTACGACGTGACGCAGAGCAACGGCGTCATCATGGTGGTCGACAAGGTTCTGATGCCAAAGTAGCGCCGACGGTATGAAAGGTCAGGGGCTCGAATTCAGCGCGGCGCTGTCATTTTCAGTAGCCGGACACGACTCACAATCAGGCGTCGCATCTGGACGCGGCCATGCCTGCTTTGTTCGGGTGCGAGCACCTGCCTGCGGACTGCCACCGCGCAACCGGTAGGGCTTTAGCGGTACATGCAATTTCGACACGGCTGACGCACGAGCCGACGTCACTGGACAAACACCATGAAAATGCTGACGATTGAATTTCTGTTCGAGCGCGACGCATGGGCGTTGACCGTGAACCACGCCACAACTTACGAAACGACTTTTACCTGATGGCCCTGTTCGCCGTGCTCCGCCACGGCAGCAGTCTGCCGGGTCCTCAATCTGCATGTCACGTCCGCTGAGTTGGTCACCAACCGATACCCAGCTCCATTGCGCGTCTCGATGCGCTGAGTGCCGAGCTTCTTTCGCAGGCTATGCACATGCACCTGGATTGCATTGCTCTGGACTTCTTCTCCCCAGCCGTAGATTTTCTCTTCAAGATAAGCGGCGGAAAAAAAGCGGTTAGGCTCCGTTAAGAAGATGCGCAATATTGCGTACTCTCTGGCCTTTAACGCGATAGGCACATCATCAGCCCACACACTGCATGAAGCATCGTCGAGCGTCAGCGTGCCATAAGACACGACGGACCGCAGTTGTCCGGTGCGCCGCCGCATAAGTGCGCGAATCTGCGCTGTGAGTTCAGTCATATTGACGGGCTTTTCGAGGCAGGCGTCGGCACCCGCCTCAAATGCGAGGGTCCGCTCCGCAACAGAATGCTGCGAACTGAAAGCCACAACGCTTGCCCTACTGCCGCCAGCACGATATTCCTTGAGGATTGAAAGGCTGCCAGGGTCGCCTTCGATTCCGAAAAGAATTAAATCATAAATGTCATTTTCGAGCGCGAGTGCGGCGTGGCGACTGCTGCTAACGCGGTCCACAGCGTAACTTCTCGCCCGCAACGCCTCCCGCAAAACTTCCGCGAACGCGTTGTCGTGCTCATATATCAATACACGCATAGGTCAACCCGTATTCACGTACTTCTGCTCCGCGTGTGCCCGCCCCTCAACTGGCAGGACCACACCCAGATTGGAATTCAGGCGTCAATGGAAGGCAAGTGTACTTAAGCGTGACCATTTTCGCAGCGAATCGGGCAAGCGTCCCCGAGTGGCTCAGAACGTATTGATATGCGAGTAATCTGGCCCGCGTTCGTGAGGGTATAAATGGCGTAATGGTCGAACGCACCCACGCAGCACACACGCGCGAAGTTGGTGCAACGGCAGCTAACTTCGCCGCTTCGGTGTTCGCGGCCGAACTTGCACCGAATCATTACCCCATCACGGCGCTATTCAGCGAGTTGCGGACATCTCTGTATGGCAAGCTGGGACAAAAAGCAGGAGCAACGGACTGAGTCGCGGCCCGGCCCAGATGACTTCGAGTGGCGCGCTCTTCGCGTGAGAGACATAGTCGTGCGTGAAACAAGTGCATCACAATGCGGCGCCAATGCGACCTTGTCGACAAGCGAGATGCGCCGTCGGCTTCCGCTATGCCGACTAGCCTCGCCGATAGGAGCCAGTTCTCGCGCTACACTTGCAGAAAGTCGATGCACGGGTGGGCCTTCATGCAGTTGCGCGTTACCAACCGAGTAGCACACGCAGCCGTTCCATAAGCCAATCCGTCTCAACAACGCTTGTCCATCGCTTGCCTTCAATGGCTCGTCGCATTCGTCGGAGCGTCGTATCGTGCGAGTGCTCGGGAAACTTTGCAGCGTCCTTCAGAGTTTTGGAAACCAGCTGCCGCGCTAGGTCTTCGCAAATGTCCCATCGCTGATATCTTTCTGGTGCCGTCAGGCCGACGATAATCCTTCCGGCAATCCTCCGCGCTGCGAGTTTTGGTTGCGACCCGGACAGTGACGCTGGCGTCGTGTCTGAGGGAAAGTCGTCAGGTATCTGCGAGCTCAACTTTTCCTCAATCAAGAGCTGCTCGACGTCGAGCATGAGCGCACCAACGCAGATATCTTCGTCCAATTGGTTCCAACGCAGCCGCGCGCCGGCCGCGCAAACGTGGACTTCATGTCGCTGCTCGGGCGTCGCCCCCAGCAATCGAGGAAACCATCGAAACGGGACTCGAAATTCTCGACCGTCTTTGAGCAGGAGGGTGAAGTCACGTTCATTCACGGCCACCGAGATTGCTGTTGGTTCATCGGGATTTGTCATTCGTTCTCCCTGCTCATTTGTCGACTAGAAGTGCTTGCAAAGCTGGCCAATGACACGTTTAGCGATTTCGACGAAGCTCTCGTGCTTATCGCGGAGCACCGTCTCTGGATGCAGCACAGTGCCCGGGGCAGCGACGACGCGGACACCGATGTACTCACCGTCCGCAACGATTTGCACGCAAGCCTCAGGCGTCGGCGTAGCATCTCCAGCAGTTTGTCGCTCAACAAACAGGGTAAATTTCCGAACGTCCGGATACGGTCCCATCGGCCATTCGTATCCGTGCGCATGGAGCGCCTCGGATGCACGTTCCCATAGTGCTCGGCGCGGGTCAATTTCTGTGCTCGCCGTGTACAACGGCGTGACGCCGGCGGGTTCGGTTTCGTGCGTGCCTTCGTATGTTGTAACAGTTGTACGCGACCACTCGCTCGCCCATACTGTAGCCTCCTGTCGCAGCCGTTTGAAATCATCATCCGTGTCGAGCAGCTCGATGGGACGACGGCCGCCCAAGCTAGCGCGAGTCGACGACAGAAAATCGAAGCGACTCCAAGCAGGTGCGGGAACGAGGATGCGGCAGATTGCCTGCAATCGCTTTCGGTCAAATGTTGAGTCTGCGAGCAGCGCGGGGTAGTAGAGGGCTCCGTCGACCTCCAACGTGAACACGCTGCAGTCTGTCAGCAGCTTGCTGAGACGCCGCGGAGTGGCGCCGAGGCATTGGCGGAAGTCATCTTCTGAAATCAGCTCGCCATTTGCAATCATGGCGTGGCGGGCATCGAGGGCTTGCTGCCAAAGATGCTCGCGTAGAGCGTTGCCGCCGACGTCCTCGCCGGCTTCGATGTAAGCCTGCCGAACAATGTCTTCTATGTGAGCAATCACCTCATCGGGGAGCTTTTGGAACTTAGTGCGGTCGGCGGTCGGGAGCCGGAAATTGTTCGCCGCGATTTTGCGCACAAGAGATGACGCTACGAATTGTGGGAGGTCGTATTGGGCGTCGATGCGTTGCATGGCAATGTCCCAACCGCTGTTAGCCACTTGTGACTCCGTGCATAGATGACAATATGACTACGCGCTCCGGAATTTATAACTGCTAGCGACGGCACTTGGTGGTTTGCCCGCGTTGCAATCGCGAGCGAACTGGCCGGGACCGCTACACTTCGACGACGAGCGCCCCATTGAATGTTAGGTTTTCCCATTCCAGTGTGTCCGGCGATGCTGCATAGTGTCGATTGCGCGCATACCCTCGCGGATTCGCAACCACACGGCACTTGCCGACCTTGTAATCGAAGGAGTCGTGCACGTGGCCGTGGACCCACAGGTCAGCTTGCTCGACAAGCAAAGTTAGGTCACTAACGAACGCTGCGTTCAACAGGTCGCCAACATAACGAGGATGAACCGATTGCGGATGCGGCCCGTGGTGCGTTACAACGATGGTCTTGCCATTGAAGGGCAATGCGAGCTGTTCCCGAAGCCAAGCCCGTGATTTCATGTGTTCGGCGCGAGCGATGGCTGGCGTGAAATACCCGCCGTCTCCGACGCGAATCGAGCTATGGTCGCGGAGGCAACGCTGAGCCTCGCGCATCGCTGTGGGTGCATGCCCATCGAGCTCGTAGTCGGTCCACAGGCATGTGCCAAGAATCCGGAGGCCACCTACGCGAACCGCGTTGCGCTCAAGGTAGTGGACGTTTGTGCCAGTTGCCGCCCTGGCGATTTCTGCTGTCACGCCGTAGTAGTGCGCCGAATATCCTTCGTGGTTTCCATGTACGTAGTAGACGGGCACGGGCCAGTCCGCGAACGCTTTAATAGCGTGCGTATGTGAGTGAATGTCGCCGGCTAGAATCAATGCGTCGGCGTCCGGCACTGGCCCGATGACCCGGTAATCCGCGAACCGATAGAGCATTTCGAGATGAAGGTCGGACGCAATCTGAAAGCGCATCATCGTTCTCCAGCTGGGTCATCTGTAGTGCGTGGCTGCGCCAACATTGCAATGGTGTCAGCGTTGATGCAGGCGGACAGACGACATGCTTCGTCTATCGGTATCTGCGGGAGGAACGGTGATGAATCGGCTGCCCATTCCATCAATTGTTCCACTGTGACGCGGTCGTGCGAGGAAGCAATCAATGCAGACAGGGCCACGCTTACTATTTCGGCATTAGGGTGCTCGACGCCCTCGACGTCAATGCCGCGTGCCCCGGCGATTTCGCAGAAACAGAAATACATCGCGTCAAACGCGCATTTAAAGCGGGTATGCGGCGACAGCGACGAGTTGTGCGCGTCGCGCAGGTACGCCGCACTGGTGACTAGCCGCCACCGCATAGACTCAACCATTGACGGCTTGCCGCGGAAAGCCCGAGCCAGCAGTAATCCGACCGCTGCGCATCCGGCTGGAATGCCGAGCAGCTGCAGGAGCCGAGAGATGTCGCCGCGACTCATTGCACGCGTCCGCTGGCAGGTGGGTACCGGTCGCGTTGGCAGCAAGCCACTCCGTTAGCTGTTTTCGTGCTTCCAGCGCGCCTGACGCCGTTTCCGGTCCTGAGTGCAAAAAATGTTGTTCGACCCCGGAAAAGACACCCCATGCCTCGTTGTCAACCACTAACCACCTCGTCAGACCATACCTTGCCGCGTGGCAAAAGACGGTCATCGTCTTCGCTTTGCCAGCTCTGATTTCGCGAAAGCGGAGCGCGGTGCAAAGTGTTGTGCCGACAACGCTGGGACGCAGCAGGTCTGGTAGCAGAGCAATGGTCTCTCCGGCCCCTAGACTGTGCAGCCAAGAAGTCGTTAGGACTATTTGTACCTTTGGGTATGGTGTGAGGACGCCAACAAGATACGGCGCGTATTGGTGCAGCGGCCGGCACGCATCCAGAGTGATGTCACCAAACTCGTCCAGTAGGCCGTGACCGCGGTTCGGCATGCCCCTATAGTTGAGATGAATCGTAGGTGAAAAGGGAAGAGAGGTTTGAGGTCGTGCCATCAATTCCATCACTATCTTCTCCGCTTACGTTGCCGATTCAGTTCGCTGGGAATGCCGCTGACTCGGAGGACCCGAGGCAAATCTGCCGCAGCCAGCGCGAACATCAATGGCTTTCTCTGTCGCGCCGCGTCACCGCCGCGCGGATTGAGCAGTGCCTTGGAAAATGCACGACAAAGAAGGCGAAAGACTTCGCGTTTCCGAATGCCCGTCTCGCCTCGTCGAGTCAGCATGGGGCGCCGCCGTTCAAGATGCCGCTTCAATAGTCGCGCCAGCTGCTTTGCAACCCCGCTTAACGCGTACCCTGCGACGCGCGAAGTTTCGGGGCCGACGAAATTTGGCCATTTCTGCCGCTTCGACTTCATGTCGGCTCATCCGGGGTAGATGGACTTGACAGCGAGCATGAATCGGGCGGTCCAAATATGATTTCCAAACGACGTGCAAGCACTTGCTGCACGTCTTTGTCTCCAAGGCCGACACCCACCTGGCAATGAACGAGGCGCACCTCGTAGCCATCGAATCCCGAGCGCATGTCATCGATAGCAAGCCATCGCTGAAGCCGGTGACGCTGAACGAAACGAAGGACCTGAGTCCCTCGCGGCAAGGCGGCCCAACCTTCATCAACAGCGTCTTCTTTTTCGAAAGTGGCGCCGCGCACTCGTGCTCGCAATGAATCGCTCGGCAACTGCGCCACCGTAAGGTCGTATCCAAGAACTTCGACCCAGGAGCTGCTGAGGATGATTGCGAGAGCCGGGTAGGGCTCGAGTAGCTGCTCGAGAGTAGGGGCGAATTCGAAAAGCGTGCTGGTGTGTGACTCTGGGATTACTTTGCCTTCAAAAAGGAAAGCGTCCGAAGCGTGCGGGGTGTTATCAATGTCGAGGAAGACGACGCCTGCGCGTTCCGCCAGCTTCGCTGTTGGTGCCGCTCTCGCCGTGGCGGCGCGGCGTCTATCGGCGGCCGCAGCCATAATTTGCGTATCCCAAGGCGGCCCCCACACACCGGGCAAAGCCTGAGCAGAGCGACTAAGGTCCGCGTCCAGAGGGTAGTGGCGGAGCAATTGGCCGGCCATTGTTCGTACTAAGTCCCACAAGATTTCATCCTCGGCCCCGCGGACTGTCTCAAGGAACTGGCGCGTCTCCCTAACGGCCTTGGTCCGTTGTTCAGGTGTCGTCACGGCGACCTCCGCACGTACACTCCCTCGTAATGTCGACGTCCCGCGAGACACAACGAACTAGGCGCCACTGTTGCGACGTCTCAGAGGTGCACCGGTCGGACATCTTGACGGTCTGATTTTCAGCGAAGAGAGTTGGTTTCCAGACTGGCATCGCTAGTCTCCCGTATCGACCTGGGAATCAGACCGCGAGCCCAACATGCCGAACGGCGGATAAAAATACTTGTATGTCACGTCGGAGCAAGTGCGCACATCGTTCTTCAGACACCATGTTATCCACAGAAACATGGTGTCGTGCGTCCATCCGGGCTCACTAACTAGCCGGTAGCGGCGGCCAGAGCTGGTGATGGCGACCAACGAAAAAGCGTCGAGCTCGCGTAGAGCGGAGGTCACGCGCGCCACACCCGTATCGGTTCGCATGCCGACAAGGTGGCGTTCATCGCGCTCTGTCTGCATGACGCGCCAGTGCTGCAGCGTGAGCTCTGGTTCGATGTCTACGGAAGGAGGGAACCAAACTGGCATGGTCTGTCTCCATGAAGAGGCATTCCGCGAAGTCAGCGAGGCATGCCTGAGGCATGAGTTGCATGCTGCTTCAACGGCGGGGGCGCTCGCGTAGTTCGACTTTTATGCGCGTCAAGTGCGATTTTTTTCGCACTTATCCAGTGTAGGCCGACATCCTGAAAACGCAAGGTCGTTTCGGCTTTAGCCAACGCTAGTGGCTCTCGTCTAGCGACGTAGCTTTGGCGGCTTCAAGAAGGTCCTCGTAGTCCACATATCGTTCGAGCGAGTCCGAGCCGAGGACAAGAAGCAATTGTAGGAACACGGAGAGTGGCATGCCTCCGGAAGCGATGCTCGCTTCCAAGGTCTTCGCGGGCAGGGTTGCACCGAGACGGCCGAGGCGTCGCGAGAGTTCCGAAACGTCGTTGGCAGGCTGGCGTGCAAGCTCGCTAGCGATGACATCTCGGGCTTTTTGCTCCCAGTTGCCTTCACGGCAAAGCGCCTGAGTCCACCGTTCGGGCGGAGTCGCGGCGGTGATGGAGATAATCTGAAGTAGCAAGCTAAGCTTCAGCGTTCCCCTAGAGATACGGGAGACCAGTGCGCGTTCGCCGTCCGCGCTTCCATCTGCGGCGAGCGCGTCGGCGAGCGCCGCGTAAGTTACGTCCTTCCGCGCCAGGACGACTCTTGCGACGCGGGATGCCAGTCGGGACCAAGGGGTATCCGCTTCGCTCATAAAATCCTTGCGTTCGCCAAGTTATGGACTACGCTTAAGTGCGAAAAACATCGCACTGAGTTGTCGGCTCGATAGAAGCAAAAGAGCATCTTTCAGCAACGAGTCCCCGTTTGCCGGCATCGCTGCGCGGCACTAGTTCGAGTATATCGTCAGGCTCCGGCATGGTCACATGTTCGCGCTGGAATGGTTGCAACGATGGCCTCTCATTCATTACTTTACCTTGCGGTCGAGGGCGTTCTTTTGCGTAGAACGTTTGCCCCTCCGCGATTAGGCCGCGGCGCAATCTATCTAGCAATTGATAGCGCACATGTGACCCAATTGAGCACCTTGCTTGTGGAGGAGCAGCATGTCGACGTCGTTCTGACTTCGAGTTGGGTAGCCACAGCGGGCTTTCACTGCGTGCTTGACCTATTACCCGAATCGCTAGGGGCTCATGTTGTGGGGGCGACCATACCTGGTAATAGGTTGTTGCGCCACAGGTTGAGCCGGAACACCAGCAAAAGCGAATGGCTTGCTGAAGATGTTCGGAGGCGACAGCCGCAGGTCGTGACTGTTCTCGAAAGCGATGCCCGCCACGTGCCGGTTCCGTTGCGCGATGAGGCAGTTTTTGTTCCAAACGGGCTTTGGGCGGCGGACCATGACGACTGGCGGCGGCTGGGACGGATGCTTGCCCGCAAGCGCTGTATGGCTTGAGCGCTTCCATCTAAAGCGTAGGCGACATTTTTTAGCTGAGCGGTTGCCTTGGCGTCCCGCATGAACTCGTGCGTAACCAAACGCCGACAGGACCGCCCCTAAAGGGTTTCGGCGTCGCGACGGAAGTCGAAAGACTCTTATTTCTGAAATTTTGGCGTTAGCTTGCCACCGCTTTAGACGTCAGCTTGCCGCCATTTTAGGAGTCAGCTTGCCCATGCATTTTAGAAGAGGCGCTCGGGCGCAGGGTCGCTCCGCTGGCGGTTTGTGGAGCGTCAAGTCGAATAAATGTTGAGGGCCGGCAAGAAACTTTGAAGCGAGTGCCGCCCGCAAAGGTAGGCGGAGCAAGGCTTGTACGGAATGCGTGAGGAAAATTGCGAAGAAACACTTGACGAACGCAAACCTCCGAGTAAGATACTCGGCTAATTGAATGCGGATACGCAGCTAATCGCAAATATTATCTCTTAGATTTTAGATGATGGCAAGAAAAAAGAGGCCTTTTCTAAAATTTTCCCCTGAGTAGGCGTTAGGGCAGAGAGCGAGCTAGGCAATCGATGCCAATTGAAGATTAGTGACCGGCGGCTCACCGCTCAGTCGCATTGGTGCATCACCCGAGGAAGCCGTTGCCGATAGCGGCAACGGCTTCCTCGGAGGGTGCTTCGAAAAATCGGCGTCGCACGAATTTCTAAAGCGTGCGGCCAAAGAGGTCTCCATGAGAACTTTTACTGTCACACCTCGCCGTAACCTCTCCTGCGTCACCAGATATGGCTCCCATCAGCGCGATATCCGGAGCAAGTCAATGTTGAGGGAACCATATGTAGATTGCCACGTGGTTCACTCATCGAATACGAAAGAATGGTGGGCCGCGGAGAACGCAACATCCAGTTTGCTGCAGGACCAACTCAATGGCTTTTCAATCAAGGCTTTGACGACATCCACTGCTCGTCCGTCCACCGATTTGGGTGGTGCCAGCCGCCAGTTGAATCAATCCTCAGGAAGAAGAAAATTCGAGTCCCCTTCCCAACTCGTCGCGCGAGCTAGCGAACTGATACCTCTTGCACATCAAAATCGTCGCGCTGTGACCCGCGAAACCGAAGTGGCTTCGACCCCATTCCAATACGCGCGCCCGAGGGAACGCAATGAATGAGCTTGCAGAGCGCGTATGCACGCAGGTCGCATCGTCGGGGACTCAGTATCAAACAACGGAACTCACAGATGAAGTCGAGGCTGAATCCCTTGAGGCGCGTCAGCGAAGGAGCCTTCGACTCCCTCCACATTCATACGTCACGCCGGCGAATGAAACAAATCCACTGACCTGTTTGTTGCCCGACGTCAGAACAATAGAGCATGCGACCGAATCCCTACGGTGGCGCGGCGTAAGAAGGCCGGCGGACCCAAACTGTATCGACATAGGAGATTCAATCGAGGCCTACGCGGCGTTTCCAACAGCATATCTCGCGACTACTGAGGCAGCCGAACTGTACATGAAGATACTTTCCGCAGTTCGCTTCTCGCTTCGATTGCGTAATCCCTGCGAAATCCGGTATGCACGCTTCTACTGGGACCAAGGCGATGTGATGGAGGGAAGCCAGCCTCCAGCCTTTCCAGATTTCCTCGAAAGCCTTGTCGGCTTGAGCATAAAGTTGATTGGGGTCTCCGGGGCTGGACGCACGGCATTCCTGCAGCGACTTCGAGTAGCCATGGGTCGCCCACGATACATGAAGAGAATGGCTGGCAAAGGTCCGGTCGAGATGCGCTTCGTTCCGATGCTCGTCGTGACTTGGCCCGATTGCTCCACACTGAGCGGCCTCGTTGAGAATATCGGTGAAGCGCTTATGGGAGAGCTTTCTTCATCGAAAACCCGAAAGGACAACTTCGCCTATTTTCGTGGGAAGAACGGTGCCTCGGCGGTAATTGCTGCCTGCATCTTTCTTAACTTGGGTCTCCTCGTAATCGACGGTGGGAATAGATATGCACTCCGAAGCGAAGCAAACGAAGTTATGGACTTCATCTCCAATTTCCAACGTCGTTCGGGTATTCCGGTTGTGGTGTCGGGAACCTATATCTTCGAAATGGCATTCGTGAAGCGCGGAAGCAAGGGTTCGAAATTTTCAACTGCTCATGCGGCCTATTTTGATGCGATGCCGCGACCGAGTCCCGAAGGTATGAGTGACCGTCCTACCATTTGGGGGCAGGCAATCGAATGGCATTGGAAGCTTGGCCATCGGGAAATGAGCGTTCCGTGTCCACGCTTTCTTTCGACAGTTGTTTGGGATTATGCGTTTGGGAGGGCGCAGCAGATGTGTGAAGCCCTTGACCATCTGCATCACAAGATTTTGCTGCACCCCGAGTTGTTGGCCGATGGAAGTCTGAACGAAGACTATGTTCGATACGAAGTGGCCAACCGTCTGAGAGGTTTCTCCGAGACGGCTCGGGTCTTGACGACATTCCGGGAAACGAAACATCTGGACAGAGACGACTTTCTGGTACATGCAGACCATCTTCCGTATGAAGCGTTTTATGTAGCTTCGACCAGAAAGTATCTGCGTGGTCTGACATAGACGTGACGGCGGCGAAATGAATCCGAATACGATGGTAACCACAGACTTCCCGCGCGAGGAAACGCTGAACAGTTTCCTCGAGAGAAGCGGCAAATATCACTTTGGACAGTCGTTCGAAAAGATGTGCCGAAAAATGCTCGACCGCGGGCATTCTCTCGGTGGATTGCCTGGGTCCATCAAAGCTTTCTGCGCGGCTACTGAAAACGTGTTCGGTGACGAAGACGCAATCCTTTCAGAACATGTTTTGTATGATTTTTGCTGCTGCGGCTTGCGTAGTGAGGATAGGTTACTGTTTCGTGAACGGCTTCTAGAAGGCCCGGCTGGGGGGCCATTATGGCCTGCACGACTTCCCGTTCTCTTTCCTCCAAGTCGTTATCAATGTCTTCGGTGCGAGCAATGCGATGAAGTGGCTCGCGACAGCTACGGTTTCACCTTCGTAGACCGTCGGACCACGGCGCCTTTCGTCACGATGTGCCCAATACATCATGAACGATTAAGACAACGGCGAACGCAGCATTTCGACGATGGATGCCGAGCCTTGGCGAGCGAGTCGCGGGTACAGCGTGCTCTGGAATTCGCGGACCGGATATATGCATGCGTGGACACGTTACACCAAGATTCGGGCTACGAGCGGGCGGTGGTTAAAGACTGCTTAACCACTTCGGGGTGGATAACCGAAACGGGTCGGTTGCGAGTATCCTCGTTAGTTCAAACTTTCTCCGACTTTTTCGCTGGTGGTTTGGGGGATATTCGACTCGACCAGTTGTGTAACACCCAATCTCTCGTTGAAGCGGCGGTAAGACGACTGATAGAAGGAGACCGGCCGCTCCATACCGTATGGTGTGTGCTCCTGAAATGGTTTGGCGAAAACTGTCAGAGGACGCATTTCCCCAGGCCCCAGCCGAACGCCTTTCAAAAACAGCCTAAGCTGGACATTGAGGAGACTCGTCGAATCGTCGCTACCGAGCCCACGCTGACGTCAGCGGCTGAGCGGTTGCATGTATCAACAACTTTCCTCTCGGTCGTCTGCAGTCGAGAAGCCATCCCGTTCCGCTCGACGCCGCGCAAGGTGACGGACGCCCGACGAGATTCGGTTTTGGCTCATATCAAGCTTGGTCTGTCCGTTGCCGACATAGCGACAAGAACACAACTATCGCAGAGTTCAATCTACCGGATTCGCGCATCTATTGACGTACTGAAGGAGGCGCATAAATTAGCGTCGCTTAAAGTCCGAATCACTCATATCAGGCAGGGTTGGCAGGAGACCTGGAGGCAGCATCCAAACGTCAGTGCATCGGAGCTACGGCGCCTGGCTCCCCACATGTTCGCGACGCTGTACCGCTACGATAGGGCTTGGCTGAAGGTGAATTCGCCACCACCGCAACAACCGTCATGGCGCCACAATTCCGCTCGCCGTGACGAGGAGCTGAAGCGACTTCTGCTTAAGTCTATCGACATGGTCACATGCGATAACGGTGGAGAACATCGTCGACCCAGACGGTCAGCCCGCTATCAAATTGCTAGAGAAATAGGAGCGTCAGAATACGCGGTACGCGAAGCAAGCAGAGTGGACACCGGCCCACATCGCGCACCGGCTGACTGAGCCGCGGTGTACTTTTCGCTTTCCAAACAGTAACGAAACAACAAGAGGCGACTCGATTGAAACTCCTTGATTTCGGGCACACATTCCTTGCTACACCAGATATCTATGAAGACGAATCTATTCGTTCCTATTTGCAAAGGGCGATGAAATGCAGTCCCAGCTCGGGTCATCAGCGTCTTCGAGAATTGGTCGAAACCTCCTCTCGGCTCCCGTGGATTTTTCCCTCACAGCTTGAGAAAATCGCGAGGTTGTACAGCAGTGTCTTTGAGGATACTGAGCACGCGCTTTTTAGTTACACATGCTTCCCAACGTGGAAGCTCTTCTTGCACGAGGATGACGAAGCGATGCTCTATCGTGGCCACGTTTCTGTTGGCGAACCTGGACTGGCAGCAGTAACTGGTTATGCATACCTGGGCCGCGCGCATCGTGCCATACCGACCATCTGTCTGTCGTGCGTAAAAGAGCAGAAAGCGAGTCCGACCCGGGAGACGTATTGGCGGCGGTTTGACTTTTTGCCCGGCATGACCGTGTGCGGAAAACACGTCGAACCGCTCCACACATACTGCAAAAGGTGTTTCGCAAAGCGTGGGAAGTCGGTCGGATTGCCTCCTCCGATGGAAATCTGCGAGTGCGGAGGGGAGCTGCATCAACTGCGGCTGTTCGAAAACGAGTTGGCTTTGGAAGCTGAGGCCGATATTTCAAGAATTATTGTTGCGCTCACCCGGAGCGCAGTCCCTCGGGAATTCACCAACGGCGACTACCGCAGTCTTATTTCACACGCGACCAGTCGGATGGGGCTTGAAGGGAAAGCAGGGAGGGCGGATTTTAAAGCCTGGATTTGCGAACAGGTTGGGTTGGAGCAAGTGACGGCATGGCGGATAAGTTTTAGCAAAAATGGTGCATTCGTACGAGGTGCAAGAGGAACACAAAGTTGCCGCCACCCCGCCCACAACGCGATTCTGATTAAGGCTCTGTTTGGCGACTTCGACGGTTTCGAAATGGCGTTGAGAGAGGCCAGAATCAATACTCGCGAACGGGAATCCACGATTCAGCCGACAGAAAGTGCGATTTCTAATACAGCACCATCTCCGCAGCGGAATGGCCCCAGTGCAGAAAGAATGAAGCGCATTGCTTATTGGAGTGCGCTCCCGAGAGCTGATTTTGGTGCAAAGAAGCAGGCGATGCGGAGGAGGGTTATCGAGTTGAAAGAACAGGACCCCGAAGCTGGGAGAACGCGGCTTGGGTACTGGACGAGGGTCTTCCTCGCTCATTTCGACGGGAAATGGTACGACCGGAATCTACCGCCGAGAGATACGCAACTGTGGCGGGTACATGAAAGGCTTATGCAACTGGGGGTGGCACAGACTGCGGAGGAGAAAGCAGCAGAGATTCGAGAAACCCGGCGGCAACTCGACGAATTGCGTCCACCAAGGCGAATTAGCGTCACGATGCTTTGGGGACCTATGGCGACATACGGGGCTACGACGAACTTGAAAAAAAATCCCGTTGTCCTGTGCGCCTTGAAGGAGTGTGAGGAGTCTCCCGATGAGTGGAGTGAAAGGAACGCAGCGATATGGTGCAGTAAGGTTGCGGAGCGGTTCCCGGACTCGCACTACGCTGACCTTGACGCATTCGCTGGCCTGTCTGCTAAGGACAGGTTTATCAGACTTAGAAATTTGCGGACGTGGCTTTGGTACAACGTAAAAAAATAGGCGATTGTTCTGAACTTCCGTTCTCGAGGGAGCGTGCGGATGCGATTCGGGATGGATTTCCTCCGGACAAGCTCGTCAAGCGGCTTTTCGACCCGAGTAAGCCAGATGAGCTCCGGTTGCGTGAACTCGCCGGAAGTCCGATTCTCACATGGCCAATTCTCGTTCCATCTCGAGACGCACGAGGGGTCAGAACTGGCAGCGACTTTGAGTGTTGGAAGAAGCCGCAAGACAGTAAGCGAGGCATTGCCAGCTACCAGTTTTGTTTGAAGCGACAGGGTGTCTTGAATTGCCATTCAGGACTTGAAGCGAGATTGCTTGCTTTCTTCGACTTCTGTCCTTTCGTCCTGGAAGTCCGAACACAGTACCCGTCATGGTGCCGTGATGAGTACAGCCGGTATCGTGATGAAGGCCGGCGTTTCCCAAAGAATAAAGTCATGTCGATTGATTTTCTGCTGACACTTCAGATACCAGGAATCCCTTACCCGGTGTATCACGGGGTTTCTGCAAAACCTTTTTCGATGCTTGAAATGAAGAACGTTAAGAGACGTCACGCCAAAGAAACTTCGCGACTGTTCAGCTGGTCGGCGTCTCATGAGGTAATGCACGAGAGAACGGTTTCGGATAGCGAGTATGGGAACTACCTGTTCCTCAATTCGTTGATGGTCCATGTCGATATCGAGCGATGCTGGATAGACGCACATCGCTTCGCAACTGACCTCATGAGTAGCTGCGTGGTCGGAAGCATGGACGAAATTCTAGGCATGTTGGGCAATCGTCGCGGGTACAGCTTGGACGACTCCTATCGCTTATTTGCCGTCGCGGTATTCCTCGGGTATCTAGTCATTGACCACACATTCCTCCTTGATGTTGACGAATCACTGAATCTGGTTGGGAGAGATGTCGCCCGCAAAGCACTTCCCTCCTATCTGCTCGTCGACGAGTCATCCGCGTTTTAAACGAACGAGGTTCTGTTACAGGTTCGTAGCGCTGTCAGCGGGGCGAGATGACATGTTACTGGAGGGGCCGCCGCAGTTGTACAAATCGTATTATATTGATTGAATAGGATTACATATGTCTTTGGGGTTGAAAAAATTTTTCGGAATATCACCTTTCCCAAGGATGTCCCTCTTGGTGCGGCGGCTGCGAGGCGGCCACGAGGAATTTTGGCGATTTCTTTGTGTGGACAACGGTCTGGCCTATGTCTTTGAGATGAGCGATAAGCCTCCAAAGAATTCAAGGATGCCCGAAACTTGGCCAATCGCCGAAGTCATGCGGATGAAGAAGGACGGTGTTCTGCGGCAGGTCGCTGAACGCTTTGTTCCGGCATGGATGACGGAACCCATAACGGATGCCAAGAAGCTCGAGTTTGCTTACAAGAAGGACCTGTTGAACGAAATTATTGAGGAAGCGGGCGATGAGCTTATTACCGATAAAAGTGTTCGCAGCCGTGTACTGCGCGAAGCGTCTGCGGGCGGAACTCCGGTTTCGCAGATGATGACCTGGCTCACGCGTCTCTGGTACTACGGGGAGCATGAGAATGCACTTGCCACGAACAATGCGGGAAAGGGAGGGAAGGATATCCCCAAGACGGTAACAAGTGCCAAGAAGGGGCGCCCGAATTCCAACGTTATCTTAAATCCTGATACGCCTTACAAAGGAGTGAACTTCAAGCGCAAGTGGAAGAAGATTTTTGCTGACATACTTTACAAACAGTTCTGCGATAGAAACCTTGACATGCCACAGGCTATGGACATTCTGTTCCTTCGTGCCGTGGGCTTCTACAAGCAAGGCAATCAGACAGTCTCGCGTCCCATACATCCCCGGAAGCTGCCCGAACGTAGTTACCTGCTGCGTTGGGGGCATCGGGTTTTCAAGACCATTGCTGCGACGCAGGCAAAGCTCGGGGAGAAAGAGTGGGAGCAAAAAAAGCAGGCAAGGAGAGGCAACGCTGAGGACGTTACGCAACGCATTATCGACGTCTATGACGTCGACGGGATGGTGTTTAACGGGTTTATCCGCTTTGGAAAGCATAGGATTGATGTGGGCAAACCGGTGGTGATGCTGGCTGTCGACCGTCGAAGCCGTGCAGTGGTCGGATTTTATGTGTATCTCGGCAAGGAGAATGGCACTGCATACAGAAAATGCCTGTTCAGCGCGTTTACCCCCAAGGAGGAAGTCCTCGTTAAATACGGTATGGGACATCTGAAAGGGTTCGTCTATGGCGTTGCTCAAGCCGTGTTTCTGGACCGTGGCCCCGGCATAGGCAACGGTCAGAAAGAAGCTATTTGCAAACGTCTTCGGCTTGCAATATTGATGGCGCAGCCGGGGCGAGGCGACGCAAAAGGGGTAGTTGAAAGTGTAAATGGCCGGTTTGAGCGTCGGCTTGCAGACATGCTTGGCTTCTACAAACGCGGTGGGTCGGAGAGAGACGAATGGAAGCGGCAATTGGCCTCATCGACCTCCACAATCGAATTCCAGCAGTTCATGCAGCTTTTGCTTGCCGCGATTAGCGAGCATAACCTTGGCGCCAATGTTTCACATTTGCTTACCGCCAAGCTGCTGAGGGGGAAGGTAAAGCCCAGTCCCTACGCGATTTTCATGGCTAACAAGGCGAGGAGGCGTGGTGATGGGGCTCGCGACTGGCCGCAGGAACTAATTTACACCCATCTTCTCGACAACTTCCACCGGTCAGCGCCTCGTGGAAGGGTCAAGGTTAATAGCGCGTACTACACCTCGCAGGCCCTGAGGGAGTACGCCGACGAGTGGGAGGCGGCCCGGCGGCCGGGAGAGGAGTCGGCGTCAGTAGAGGTATTTGCGTTCTCTGAAACCAAGCGATATCTACTTTGGAAACATCCGGATGGAAATCTTCGATTGTTGGAAGCGACGCAGCAAACCGCCGCAAACGTCGGCGATGCTACAGACTGGCTCCACTCGTTCATCAACCAACTTAAGCAAGCAGAACTCCGGGTTCAGCGAATCAGAAATACCGCAGCCGGTGTTTTGCCAAGGCAAAAGGAATTAGTGATGGCGGACGCGGATAACGTGCCTCCGTCGATGAATTCCTCCGGTAGACGAGCGAACCGGAAGGCGGCTCATGAAGAGATGCAGAACGAGGAGTTTGCGGAGGGGGCTTTGATAGCAGGGGTGCCCGCGAATGTCGTCGCTGCTGCTGTTGAAGACATTCAACGACAGCAAGGGCCATTGAATTCTAGCCCCGTGCCCCCTGACGAGGGCGGCGTCGACCTAGTTCAGGTTTTGGATATCGACTTCGATTGATTTGAAGAGGAGGGGCGGGGTAGTGGGCAGCTCTTCTCGCCGCCCAGCAAGGAGTTCAGCCGTTGTTATGGTAACACCTTCAAAAACGCGACTCTGACCGTAAGGTGAGGTATCCGGCGAGTCCTAACTGGACCTTAAATGTCGTGTTCCATTCGCCTCTAACCATTACTGGGCAAGTATTTCTCGGGAATGGATATGCCGTCGTTCAGCTCGAAGTTCAGCCAATATATTTTCGTCTCACATCTATGCACTCCTTTCGCCGACACTCGACTGCACCCTGATCGGCGATCGCATGCGAATCGCGCAAGTCGTCAACAACCTGTTGAGCAACGCGTTCAAATTCACGTCCTCCGGCAAGATTACGCTGTACGCGGAAGTGAAGGACGACTCGCTGGGCCGCCCGACGCTACGCTGCCGGGTTTCGGACACCG
>Ga0157369_10001302_pt1 | contig 31025 bp, 23 predicted proteins | sample C25metaG_FD_113461 | JGI IMG/M metagenome (GOLD analysis project Ga0157369, IMG submission 113461) | Corn rhizosphere microbial communities from Kellogg Biological Station, Michigan, USA - C2-5 metaG | ecosystem: Host-associated > Plants > Roots > Rhizosphere > Soil | place: USA: Michigan... | reverse complement strand
TGTACTGTCAGCCGACGCGCGCACATCGTGTGCGCGCCCCTGCGGGCATTTTCCGCCGTCCCCTGCGATGCTCGGCACCGCGAACGGCGCCGGGATCCACGAATCCGTGCATCCCTGCACTACTTCGACGAATGTCCGGAGCGAGCCTTGGCTTCTGCGGCAGGATGCCGCCCAAATGGGGCCCCCTGTGATGCGGCGGGCGCGCGGAGGAAAAGTCCGCAGGAGGCCGCGCACGACGCGCGGCCCCGTAGCGCGCTCGCGCACTCGCAGGGCAGGATGCCCGGAGAGCGCATCACCGGGGGTGTGTTTCTTTGGTTACTTTTCTTTGCACAAGCACTGCGCCGCAGGAGCGGCGCGAACAGCGCAGCTGGCCGCATAGCGGCGAAGGGCAGGATGCCCGGAGTAAAGAAAGTAACCCGCTCGCCTGAAGGGCGAGTGGAAGCTTTGCGCTTGAAGATGCAAGGATCAGTGTGTCGTCACCGCGTAGGCATTGCCGCAAGCCAAGACTACGGCGTTGCCGAGAGCGGCTGCGCCGGCTGGTCGACCAGGTAGTGCGTCGGCGGCACGCCGAACGTGCGGCGGAACATCGCGGTGAACGCGCTCGGGCTGCTGTAGCCGACGTCGAGCGCGGTCGCGGTGACCGAGTGGCCGGTTGCCAGGCGCGAGAGTGCATCGACCAAGCGCACGTTCTGGCGCCAGGTCGCGAAGCTCATGCCGGTTTCCTTGCGGAACGTGCGCGTGAACGTGCGCCGGCCCATCGCGGCGGCGTCGGCCCAGTCGTTCAGCGCATCGTGCTGCGACGGATCGGCGAGGATCGCCTTGCAGATGCGCGCGAGGCGCTCGTTCTGCGGCATCGGCACCGACAGCGGGATGCGCCGCGCGCAGCGGATCTCGTCGAGGATCAGGTCCATGATGCGCTGGTCGCGCCCCTCGAGCCGGTACTCGATCGGCAGATCGCCGGCCGCGAGAATCAGTTCGCGCAGCAGGTTCGATACCTCGATGACCTGGCACGCGGTGGGCAGGTCAGGCGCTGCATCGCTGGCGATGTACAGCGTGCGCAACTGCACGCGGCCGCGGCAGCGCACTTCGTGTTCGACGCCGGCGGGAATCCAGACCGCGCGCTGCGGCGGTGCCACGTAGCTCGCGTCGTGCGTGCTCAGGATCGTGACGCCACTCGTCGCATAGACGAGTTGGGCGCGGATGTGCTGGTGCGGAGGATCGAAAAAACCGTGTGCGTAGTCGTCCATCAACACGGCGATCGGGCGAGGCACGAACTGGTAGTCGATGCTCTTGTTGCTGCGACCCATGTGGCCCACGCTAGACGATGAATGGTCTCCTCGCGACAGCGCATTTTCATGCGCAGCATAAAGTGCGAACGCGATTCGATTCTACGCACACAACGCAACGCGGTGCAATTGGCCGCGGACACGCAGACCTTCCGTCGCGATCGGGGCAGCCGGGACACAGGCATGGCAAGTGATTCGGTTCAGTCGGATGCAACCGCTGCCAGCGCGGACCCGCTCGACCCGCAGATTCGCCGCTTCGTCGATGAACTCGCGCAGGCGTGGGCACGCTACCCGGCAACCGACACGCTGACGATCCCCGAGATGCGGCGCATAGCCGAGGAGATCCGCGCGCCTTGGCGACAGGGCGGCCCGCAGATGGCGTCGACGCGGGAACATCTCGTGCCGACGGCGCAGGGCGACGTGCGTGTGCGCGTCTACCGCCCGGCCAGCGGCGCCGTGGCACTGCCGGCATTGATCTACCTGCACGGCGGCGGCTGGACCATGTTCAGCCTGAACACGCACGACCGGTTGATGCGCGAGCTGGCCGCTCGCGCGGGCGTCGTCGTCGTCGGCGTCGACTATGCACTGTCGCCCGAGGCCAAGTTTCCGTTTGCACTGCGCCAGATCGAAGGCGTCGCGCGCTGGCTCGCGGCGAACGGCGGCGAGTGGAGCATCGACACGGCGCGCATCGCGATCGGCGGCGACTCCGCCGGCGCCAATCTGGCCGTCGCCACGGCGCTGGCTCTGCGCGACAGCGGCGCGCCCGGCCTGCTGCGCGGGCTGCTGCTGCACTATGGCTGCTTCACCAGCGAGTCTTCGCAACAGGCGATCAGCGGTTTCGGTGCGCCCGGCAACCTGCTCACCAGCAGCGAGATGGCGGCGTTCTGGACCAACTATCTGGCCGATCCGGACGATGCGCGCGATCCGCTCGCCGCGCCGCTGCGCGCGCGGCTGGAAGGCCTGCCGCCGGCATTGCTGATCAGCGCGCAATGCGACGTGCTGGCGGAACAAAGCATCGCGTTCGCCGAACGCCTGCGTGCGGCGGGGGTCGCGGTTGCGCACAAGGAATATCCAGGTGCGACGCACAGTTTCCTCGAGGCGGTATCGATCGCCGCGGTTGCGCGCCGCGCTCTGGGCGATGGCGCCGCCTGGTTGTGCGAGCGGCTCGATCCGGCCGCCGCCGCGTGAACGCGACGCCTGCCCGCGGATCCTTGCCCGGCGTCATCGCGATGGCCTTAACGCGACGATTTCAGACCCCGCTGCGCAGGCATCGCCGTGCAGATCGGAACAAATTGCAGGCGCACCAGTTCGGAGCGGACCCGACTCGAACCCATCTCGAATCCCGCGCGCATGTCTGCAAGCGTTCGGTTCGACACACATGCCTTGGGGGTGACACATGAACAAGCTTCAACGCTTTGGTTCGGACCGGTTCGGCCGGCGCCGCATGCTGCACATGAGCATGCTGCTGGCCCTGATCGGTTATGCGGGTGCCGCCGCGGCGGTCGACGATGCCCAGTCCGGCAACGATGCGAACAACACGCAGACGCTCGAAGGCGTCATCGTTTCGGCCCCCGACTACGTGCCGCGCGACACCAACGGCGCGGCGAAGTCGACCATTCCATTGATCGAAACGCCGCAGTCGGTCACCGTGATCCCACGCGACCAGATCGACCTGCTCGACTGGCAGAACCTGAGCCAGGTCGTGCGCTACACGTCCGGCGTGATCGGCGAAAACTACGGGCCGGATCCGCGCTACGACTGGCTGACGCTGCGCGGCTTCTATCCGCCGGAATACATCGACGGCCTGCAGGCGCCGATCGGCTCGGTCGCCAACGTCGGCGTCGACCTGTTCGGTTTCCAGAGCGTCGAAGTGCTCAAGGGGCCGTCATCGACGCTGTACGGCCTGTCGCCCCCGGGCGGCATCGTCAACCTGACCAGCCGGCGGCCCGAAGCGCAGTTCAGCGGTGAAGGCCAGCTCCAGGGCGGCAGCTTTGGCGACGGACAGGTTGCCGGCGATGTCACCGGCCCGCTCGACGCCGACGGTCACTTCCTCGGCCGCCTGACCGCGCTGTACTTCGATCGCGGCACGCAGACCAACGGCGTCGACACGAACCGCACCTACGTCGCGCCGGCGCTGACCTGGGTGCCGACGAAGGAAACCAACCTCACGTTCCTGAGCTACTTCCAGCACGACGACGTCTACGGCGACGGCGGCGGCTTCCTGCCTTCGTTCGGCGTGATCAAGCCCAACCCGCTCGGCAAGGTGCCGACCGACACCAACCTGGGCGACACCGACTACAACCACTTCAAGCGCGACCAGTACGGCGTCGGCTACGATTTCAACCACAAGTTCAACGACGACTGGCGCTTCGAGCAGAACCTCAAGTACTTCTCGTCCGACGTGAAGATCCTGCAGGTCTACGGCGCCGGCCTGGTCGACGCGAACGGCGATGGCGTGCCGGACGACTATCGCACGGTCAACCGCTACAACTTCCCGTTCAACGAGAACACCAAGTCGTTCAACGTCGACTCGCGCGTCGAGGGCAAGCTCGACGGCGACACGGTCAAGCAGCGCATGCTGTTCGGCCTGGACTACCGCCGCTACACCGAGAATTCCGAATTCGGCTTCGCTGCGGCGCCGCCGATCGACCTGTTCCATCCGGTCTACGGCGTGCCGATCGTGACGCCAACGTCGCTGTTCCCGTACGTGCAGGAAGTGCAGAAGCAGACCGGCCTGTATGCGCAGGACCAGGTCAAGCTCGACCGCTGGGTGCTTACGCTGGGCGGCCGCTACGATCACATCGACCAGACCAATTCGGGCGCGGGCGAGAGCGACAACAAGTTCACCTACCACGCCGGCCTCAATTACCTGTTCGAAAGCGGTTTCGCGCCGTACGTGTCGTACGCGACGTCGTTCCAGCCGACCGCAGGCGCGGATTTCCACGGCAACGCCTTCAAGCCGACCGAGGGCGAGCAGTTCGAGGGCGGCGTGAAATGGCAGCCGAGCGATCTGCCGTCCGGCGTGCATGCGCTGTTCACGGCGGCCGCCTACGATCTGACGCAAAGCAACGTGCTGACGCCGGATCCGGATCCCGCACATCCGTTCTTCAACGTGCAGACCGGCGAAGTCGAGGTCAAGGGCATCGAACTGGAAGCCGTGGCGCGCATCAACGAGCGCTGGAGCTTCAATGCTGCTTACACCTACACCGATTCGGAAGTGACCAAGAGCAACGGCGTCGACCTGCACAAGCAGCTGACCGTCGTGCCGAAGAACCTGGTTTCGGCGCTGGTCGACTACACGCAGCAGGAGGGCAGGTTCGGCGGCCTGGGCGGCAGCCTCGGCTTCCGTCACATCGGCTCGGTCTTCGGCGATCCGGCGAACCAGTTCCAGACAGCCGGTGTGACCCTGTGGGACGCGACGGTGCACTACAATCTGGATCTATGGGTCATGCAGCTGAACTTCGCGAACCTGTTCGACAAGGAGTACGTATCGCGCTGCTCGAGCGATGCGCAATGCTTCTACGGCCTGCGCCGCGTGATCACCGCAACGGTCACGCGCAAGTTCTGAGGAACGTGCGCTCGGCATGAAACTCGCGGCAGCCCTGTTGACGATCCTCTGGGCTGCCGCGCCGTTTTCGGGCCTGCTCGCGAAGGACAAGGACGACGAGCACACGCACCACGGCTCGAAGGCGCCGCTGCCGTGGAAGGCCGATCCGTTCCCGAGCACGTACGCGCCGCTGCCGCGCGAAGACACGCTGATCGTCGACGCAACGATTCTCGACGGCGCCGGCCATCGCTTCGAACATGCCGGCGTATTGCTGCGCGACGGCAAGGTCGCCGCGATCGGTTCGCAGGTCGGGGCATCCGCCGGCGCGAAGACGATCGATGCGCACGGCCGCTGGGTCACGCCCGGCATCATCGACGTGCATTCGCACGACGGCGACTTCGCGCTGCCGTTCACGTCGCTCGACCTGGAAACCGGCGACACCAACGAATCGACCGATCCGATCACGGCCAATGTCTGGGCCGAGCATTCGATCACGGTGCAGGATCCGTCGTTCGCGCGCGCGCTGGCCGGCGGCGTCACGACGTTGCAGGTGCTGCCCGGATCGAGCAACCTGGTCGGCGGCCGCAGCGTGGTGCTGAAGAACGTGCCGGCGACGACGGTGCAGGCGATGAAGTTTCCGGGTGCCGCGTACGGCATGAAGATGGCCTGCGGCGAGAATCCCAAGAACGCCTACGGCTCGAAAGGCAAGTTTCCTTCGACGCGCATGGGCAACGTGGCCGGCGTGCGCGCGGCTTTCGTCGACGCCGCGGCCTACCGGCAGAAGTGGCTCGACTATGAAGCCGGCAGGGAAGACAAGCGGCCCGACGACGACCTGAAGAAGGACACGCTCGCCGGCGCGATCGACGGCGACATCCGCGTGCAGTGGCATTGCTACCGCGCCGACGACATGGCGACGCTGTTCGATGTCGCAAAAGAGGCAGGCTTCCACATCGCCGCGTTCCACCACGCGGTCGAGGCGTACAAGATTCCGCAACTGTTCGTGCGCAACCAGACCTGCGCGGTCGTCTGGTCGGACTGGTGGGGTTACAAGATGGAAGCGCTCGACGGCATCCGCGAAAACGCCGCGTTCGTCGACGCGGCCGGCGCCTGCGTCACGATGCATTCGGATTCGCCATGGCTCGGCCAGCGTCTCACGCTCGAAGCCGGCAAGGCCTTCGCCGCCGGCCGGCGCGCGGGACTGCAGTTGAGCGAGGAACACGCGATTGGGTGGGTGACATCCAATCCGGCGAAGGTGCTCGGTCTGGACGCCAGGATCGGCTCGCTCGAAACCGGCAAGAACGCCGATGCGGTGATCTGGTCGGGCGATCCGTTCAGCGTCTACACGCACGCCGACCAGGTATTCATCGACGGCGCGCTCGTCTACGACCGCGCCGATCCGGCGCGCCGTCCGCGCACGGATTTCGAGCTCGGCCAACCGACCATGCCGGCTCTTCCGGCAAAGGCAGGCGAGCATGGCGGCTGAACGGCGAGCAGAGATTTTGAACGCGGATCAGGGCGGATGGCCGCGGACGAGAGCGGATAAAGAAATACCATTTTCGAATCCGCGTTCTCCGGCGTTCATCCGTGCCGAAAAATCCTGCCAGATGGCCGCCGAACGACGGGCAGGGCAGTTGAACGCGGATCAATGCGGATCGACGCAGATCGTCGCGGATAGAGCATGTGCTTTTTCGAATCCGCGTTCATCTGTGCTCCCATCCGCGTTCATCCGCGCCAGGATATTTTCTTGTCTTGTTCTGCTTGCGCCGGCAACCGGCACAGCGGTCGCCGAAACCGTGGCGATCGTGCACGCGAAGGCATGGACCATGACCGAGGGGTCGAGCGGACCGGTCGACGACGCCACGATCGTGATCCGTGACGGCCGCTTCGATTCGGTCTCGGCCGGTGGCGCCGCTCCGGCCGGCGCGCGTGTCGTCGACGCGCACGGCCATGTCGTCACGCCGGGGTTGATGAACGCGAACACGCACCTGGGCCTGGTCGAGGTCTCGTCGCTGGAGGAGACGCGCGACTACGGCGTCGACAGCGGGCCGCTCGGTGCGGCGTTCGACGTGCAGTACGGCCTGAATGCCAATTCGGTACTGCTGCCCGGCGTATTGGCCGACGGCCTGACTCGTGCCGTGACGAGTCCGGCGTCCGCATCCGACGCAGCGCTGCTCGGCATGGGCGCTGCGTTGCGGATCGCGCTGGGAGCCGACATTCTGGATCGCGCGCAGGTCGCGTTGTACGCCGGCATCGGCGGCGGTGCGGCGAAGAAGGGCGGCGGTTCGCGCAGCGCGCAGTGGCAGCTGCTGCGCAATGCGTTCGAGGAGGGCGGGACATACGTACCCAAGCCGGTCGGTTCGCCGCGCGACCAGTTGCAGAACGTGATCAACGTCGCGGCCCTGCACGCCGCGCTCGGCAGGCGAATGCCGCTGGCGATGCAGGTGTCGCGCGAGTCGGACATCCGCCAGGCCGTGCGCCTGGCGGACGACTTCCACCTGCCGCTGATCGTCCTCGGCGGCGCCGAAGCGTGGCGCTGTGCGGATCTGCTCGCTGCGCACAAGGTCGCCGTCGTGATCGACCCGGAAGCGGACCTGCCGTTCAATTTCGACCAGCTCGGTGCGCGTATCGACAGCGCCGCGATCCTGCAGCGCACCGGCGTCACGATCGCGTTCACGGTTTCCGGCAACACGATCCACCTGAGCCACAACGCCGGCGAAGCGGTGCGCGAAGCGGCGGGCCTGGCGGTCGCCAACGGCTTGCCGTATGCCGAAGCGATCAAGGCGCTGACGATCAATCCGGCGCGCGTGTTCGGCATCGGCGACCACTACGGCAGCATGGCGCGCGGTCTCGACGCCGACCTCGTGATCTGGAACGGCGATCCGCTCGAACCGGCCAGTGCGCCGGAACTGGTTCTGGCCAGAGGCGCGGAGGCTTCGCGCGTGACGCGCCAGACGCTGTTGCGTGATCGCTATGCACCGAAAGCGGCGACGAGCGTGTGGCCGCCGGCATATCGCGATTGAGAGATCGAATTGCGTTTCACGCCGACGATGACCGTCCACGCTGGGCGCAGCGCGCCAGGCCAGCAAGGTCGAAGCGCCATGCGACCGGTGCGCCGACTTCGCGCCTGCGGCGTCAGGCTCGGCACGAACCGGAACAAGACGGCGCTGCGTATCGTCAACGCGCTTGGGCTGATCCTGTTCGTCGCGGTGGCGTCGTTCGCGGCATCGGTGTCTGTCGCGGCCGATCGCGGTGGCGCGCCGGCAAACGAGGCGGGATCCTCCGACGACGCCTTGCCGCTGGTTTCGACACGCCATATCGCATTCGATACCGACGAAGGCACCTGGATCTCGCTCGACGTCTCGCCGGACGGCCGCAGCATCGTGTTCGAGCTGCTCGGCGATTTGTATGCCTTGCCGATCGGCGGTGGCGCAGCACGCGCAATCACGCACGGCCTCGCCTTCGATTCACAGCCGCGTTTCGCGCCGGACGGCAAGCACCTGGTCTTCGTCAGCGACCGTTCCGGCAACGACAACGTCTGGATCGCCGACCCCGACGGCGGCAACGCACTGCAGATATCGAGGCTCGACGACAACGCCGTGCTGACCTCGCCGGCCTGGTCGGCCGATGGCCAGTCGATCCTGGTATCGGAATACCGGCCCGACCTGACGGCGTTCGAACTGTGGCGTTACCGCGTCGGCGGCGACGGCAAGGGCGAGCGGATCACGAAGGCCAAGACCTACGACAGCCAGCCGAAGGACCAGCGCTTCAGCGCGCTCGGCGCGGTGGCGACGCGCGACGGCCGCTCGATCTATTTTGCCGGGCGCTATGGCACGTTCGACGAGGACATGACGCTGCCGATGTGGGACATCGAGCGCCGCGAGCTCGCCGCGAGCCGGGACGAGACAATCGTCACCAACCTGGGCAGCGCCATGCGGCCGGCGCTGTCGCCGGACGGCAAGACGCTCGTCTACGCGGCGCGCGAACGCGGCCAGACCGGCTTGCGCGTGCGTGATCTGGTCGGTGGCGGCGATCGCCGGCTCGTCTATCCGGTGCAGCACGACGATCAGGAGGGTTCGTCGTCGCGCGACCTGATGCCGGGCTACGCATTCACGCCGGACGGACGCGCTCTGATCGTGGCCTACGGCGGCAGGATTCATCGCGTCGACCTGGCCAGCGGCAAGGCGCACGTGATCCCGTTTCTCGCGCATGTCGAGCTCGATATCGGCCCGTCGCTGCGGCGCTCGTTCAAGGACGGCGCCGGCCCGGTGCAGGCACGCCTGATCCAGACGCCGGTCCAGTCGCCTGACGGCAGGCGCATTGCGTTCTCCGCGCTCGGCCGTGTGTATACAATGGAACTTGTAGCAGGTGCGCGGCCGCAGGCGCTGACGCCGCAGGACGTGGCGGCGTTCGAGCCGTCCTGGTCGCCGGATGGGCGGTCGATCGTCTACGTCAGCTGGAGCGCGGCTGCCGCCGGGCGGATCTGGCGCGTCGACGCGCACGGCGGCGCGCCGGAAGCGCTGACCGATACGCCTGCCTACTACACGTATCCGGCCTTTGCGCCGGACGGAAAATCGGTCATCGCCGAGCGCTCGAGCAACGCCGAGCGCATGCACACCTACATGGAGTACGGGCCGCTGCGCCAGGCTGACCTGATCGTGCTGCCGGCACGCGGCGGCGAGGCGCGCGTGCTGGCGAGCGGACGCATCGGCGGCGTGCCGCACTTCAGCGCCGATCACGCGGCAGTGAACGTCGTATTCGACGATGGCTTGAACGCAGTCAAGCTCGATGGCACGGGCCGGCGCAAGCTTGCCTTGTTGACCGGTCCCGGTTTTTATTTCCAGGAGGGCCGCGTGCCGGTCGATGACCTGCGCATCAGTCCGGACGGGCAGTGGCTGCTCGCGCAGATCGTCGAGCAGCTGTATCTGGTAAAGATGCCGACCGATGCGGCAGCCCCGCTCGACGTCGACGCGCCGGCGCTGCCGCATCGCAAGCTCACCAGCGTGGGCGCCGATTTCTTCGGCTGGGCCGACGGCGGCAAGACGATCACCTGGTCGGTCGGCTCGACGTACTATCGCCAGCCGCTGGCCGGCGTCGTGCTCTATCCGCCCGGTGCAGCCGGCAACGGTGCGCGGCCGCAATCCGGCAGGGACGGCGTCGAGGCATTCCGTGCGATCGTCGAAGTGTCGCGCGACGTGCCGCATGGCACGCTGCTGCTGCGCGGCGCAACGGCAGTCACGATGCGCGGCGACGAGGTCATCGACGACGCCGACATCGTGGTCCACGACAACCGCATCGCCGCGATCGGCAAGCACGGCACCGTCGAGGTGCCGCGCGACGCGGTCGTGCGCGACATCGCGGGCAGGTTCGTCGTGCCGGGCTTCATCGACGTGCACGATCACTGGGCCGAGATCCGGCGCGGCGTGCTCGACCTGCAGAACTGGAGTTTCCTGGCCGACCTGGCGTACGGCAAGACCGCGGGCCTGGATCCGTCGTCGCTCAGCATCGACATGTTCGCATACCAGGACCTGCTCGATGCCGGCCTCTCGCTCGGGCCACGCGTGTTCACCACCGGACCGGCGATCTTTTCGTACAACGAGTTCGCGAACCTGCAGCAGGTCAGGGACGTGCTGTCGCGCTACACCGACCACTTCCGTACCGGCAATCTCAAGGAATACCGCACCGGCAACCGCCGCGTGCGCCAGTGGGTCGCGATGGCGGCGCGGGAACTCGGCATGCAGCCGACGACCGAGGGCGCGCTCGACATGAAGCTGGACCTGACGCAGATCATGGACGGCTTTGCCGGCAACGAACACGCGCTGACCGCGGCGCCGCTGTACAAGGACGTGATCGAGCTGCTCGCGCAGGTACGTGTCAGCTACACCTTGACGCTGCAGATCTCGCACGGCGGACCGCCGGCGCAGAATTTCTTCATCGAACGCGACCAGCCGCAGGACGATGCAAGGCTGCAGCATTTCTCGCCGCCGCTGCTGGCCGAAAAGAAATTCTCGCGCCGGCACTGGTATGCGCCAAACGAGTATTTCTATGCGGCGATCGCGCAGGGGGCTGCAAGCGTGCAGCGCGCCGGCGGACTGCTCAGCGTCGGTTCGCACGGCGAGGTTCCCGGTTACGGCGTCCACTGGGAAATGCAGGCCTACGCCGCCGGCGGCATGAAACCCCGGGAAGTTCTGCGTGCCGCCACGATCGGTTCAGCCGAAACGATCGGTCGCCAGGACGAGATCGGCAGCCTCGAGCCCGGCAAGTTCGCCGATCTGGTGATCCTCGAGCGCAATCCGCTCGAAGACATCCGCAACACGCTGGCGATCGCGCAGGTCATGAAGAACGGCAGGTTGTACGACGCCGCGACGCTCGACGAGATCTGGCCCGAGCAGAAGAAATTGGCGCCGCAATGGTTTTCGCGCGAGCGCGAGGCGGCTCCGGGCGCCGGACCGAAGTGACAGCCAAATGCTGATCGGATCCCGGCCCACGCAGCAACCCGGTTCCGGTTTTCGCCGCGGTGTCTTCTTGCCGTCATTCCCGTGCAAGCGGGAATCCCATGTGATCCGGACTTCACGCACGCAATAAGGAAATGCATCCCCGCAAGCGCGGGAATGACGAAACCGGTTGCCACTTCGGTCCACCCAGCACAAGGATTCCGCCATGTTCAAGTTCGCCACGCTGAAAAAAACCGTCGCCGCGGTTCTGCTTGCGGCCTGCTCGATGACACCCGCCTTCGGCGACGACGAGAAGATGATCGAGATCTACCACATCGCGCCCGGCAAGCAGGTCGAATTCCTCAAGCTGATCGCGTTGTACGATCAGGCCAACGTGCAGGCCGGGCTGCCGGCACGCCAGCTGTACGTGCATGCGGACGGCGCGGCATGGGATTTCCTGCTGATCCAGGACGAGGATGTCGCGCCGGAGAAGGCAAAGCTGAGGAACGAGGCGCTGAAGAAACTCGGCGCGCCGACCGGGGCGAAGTTCTGGGTCGCGATCCGCCAGACGATCGCCGAACACACCGACACGGTTGCGACCGGGCCGACGACGGCCGCTGACTGGCTGAAGAAACTCGGTGACTGAAGGCTACTTCAGCAGGCCATGCGGCAGCGCGTCGCGATGCGCCGTTTCCACGTCGCCAACAGGCTGCCGGCCGGCACGCGCCAGCAGCGCAATGGCGATCGCGCCGGCGATCAGCGGGACGTACAGCGTCGCGATGCGCCACAGCAGCAACGCCGTGGCCAGGCTCGACGCCGGCACCCACGCGGCCAGTGTCGCGGTCAGGCCGAGCTCCGCGCCGCCGGCGCCGGAAGGAACGCCGGTCCAGGTCGCCGCCTGCAGCACGAACACCTGCAACAGCAGCACGAGCGGAAACGCCGCCGGATGGCCGAGCAGCAGCAGCGCGAGCCAGAGTATCGCGTAGCGCGTCAGCTGCTGCAGCGCGGTCAACGCGAAGATGTTGAACAGGAACCCGGCGCCGCCGGTCCGGACCAGCGCGGCGTCAGCGCGCAGGGTGGACAGGAAGGCGCAGGCGGCACGATGTGCGCGGCCCAGGCGCGGCCAGCGCTGTCCGAACGATATCCCGGCGAACCAGCGGCCCAGCCTGTGTCGCCCGAGCAGCACGCCGGCGACGAGCAGCACGGTTGTCGCGCTCGTCGCGAACGCGATCGCGCTCAAGGCGTGCGGTGCGTCCGCATCGAGCGTACCGGACACGATCAGGCACAACCCTGCGATCGGCAGTGCCAGAACGAAGAAGATGACGTCCATGACCTGGTCGGCGGCCGTGATCGCCGCCGCGCCGCTGGCCGAGGCGCCGGCGCGACGCAGATAGTACACGCCGGCGGCGTAGCCGCCGACGCCCCCTGGCGTGGTCATGAACGCAAAATCGGTAGCCAGCGAAATGCCGAGCACGCGTGCAAAGCGTGCCGGCACGTCGAATCGATGCAGCAGCATCTGCAGCTTGATCGTCCGGCAGCACCAGCTCGCCGCAATCAGCGCAAGGATGGCCAGGTAGCCCTGCGCTGAAAAATGCAGCGTTGCGGAAAGCGCATCCCTGCCGCCGAGCAGCATCGGCGCAATGACCGTAATGGCGATGGCAGCGGCGATGAGCCATCGGCCCGCGCGCCGCAGCCGCGGCGCCCGAGCGGCGCGGCGGTTGCCGCCGGTCATTGCGCGGACCGGGGCGGCGCCGGGCGGTAACGCGTGCGCAGGACGATATCCCACAGCGGCGACGTCACGCCGAAGTTGCTGTCGGGATGAAAATGGTGGATGTGGTGCGCGGCGGCCCAGCGCCGGGCGAACAGCCGGCGAAAACGCACATGATGGAAGACCGAGTGCGTAAGGCCGTAGGCGGCGTATCCGGCCGCCATGCCGCCGGTGAACAGCAGGGCCGTGGTCGTCGGCAGGATGGCAGCCAGCAGCCAGGCCAGGGCGAATGCGGCCAGCGGCGGTGCGAAGAACGGCAGCGAATCGTCCGCCAACGGCTGCTCATGATGCTTGCTGTGCCCCTGTTCGAGCAGTTCGACGCGGCCATGGAACAGCCAGCGGTGAAAACAGTACTCGACAAAACTGAACACCAGCAGCCCGAGCAGGACAGAGGCGAGCGACGTGCCGGGACGGTTGTCGCCGCGCGTCAAACCCGCCGCCAGCAATGCGCAGGCGGCCAGGACATCGGCCACCAGGCCGGCGCGCGCATTGGCGCGTGTCGTCGACAGCCACGCAATCCGGCGCCGTGCCGCGTGCCACAAACGCCGCGGCCGCCGTACTCTTGCGGCGGATGGTTCGGCGGCGGCTGCAACGCCGGGCGCCTCGTTGCCGATGGTATCGCTGGTCATGATCGGTTCTTCGCGAGTCCTCAGTCGGGAGATACCGCCGCTGGATCGGCGTCGTTGCCGATGCACACCGTCGCGTCCGGATCGCTCCCCGACGGCGTGCAACGCAGCCGGGAGTCTAGCCGGTCGATGTTGTCATTGCCTCAAGAGTATGGTGATGGCCGCACGGTCGGATCGACGAGCATGCCTTGGCCGGGGCGCGTCGCCGGCGCCCGCGCACGCCCGACGCCGGCAGCTGCCGTCGCTACATCCTTTCGGCACCGATCAGCACGACGTCGGCAGGGCGCCGGGCAAACAGGCCGACGCAGACGACGCCGGTGATCTGGTTCAGGTCCTCCTCGAGCGCGACCGGGTCGGCGATGCGCCAGTTGTGCACGTCGAGAATCCAGTTGCCATTGTCGGTGACGACGCCGTCGCGCCAGACCGGCTGGCCGCCGCGCCGCACGATCTCGCGTGCAACGTAGCTGCGCGCCATCGGGATCACTTCGACCGGCAGCGGAAAGCGGCCGAGCAGCTCGACGCGCTTGCTCGCGTCGATCATGCAGACGAACTTGCGCGAGGCTGCCGCGATGATCTTTTCGCGCGTCAACGCGGCGCCGCCGCCCTTGATCAGGCGCTTGTGCGGGTCGCACTCGTCGGCTCCGTCGACGTAGAGACCCAGCTCGCCGGCGCTGTTCAGGTCGACCACGCGGATGCCGACCTGTTGCAGCAGCGCGGTGCTCTTCTCGGAACTCGACACCGCCGCCTCGATGCGGCCGCGGATCTTGCCGAGTTCGTCGATGAAATGCGCGACGGTCGAGCCGGTGCCGACGCCGACGATGCTGCCGTCCTCGACGTAGCCGATGGCCTGCTGCGCGGCGAGGCGCTTTTCGGCTTCTTTGTCCATGTGCGTCTCCCCTGATCGTCGTGTCATTCCAGCGCGAGCACGAAGTCCCACTCGGCCTTGCTCACCGGCTGCACCGAAAGGCGGCTGCCGGGCCGCAGCAAGACCATGTCCTTGAGCTCCTTGCGCCCCTTCAGCTCGGCCAGCGCGATCACGCGCTTGAGTTTGCGCTTGAACCTGACGTCCACCAGGAACCAGCGTGGCGCATCGCGCGAACTGCCGGAGTCGAAGTACTTGCTGTTCGGGTCGAACTGGGTCGGATCAGGATACGCGGCCGTCGCGACTTCGGCGATGCCGGCCACGCCGGGGACCTCGCAACTCGAATGATAGAACAGCACGCCATCGCCCTTGCGCATGCCGTCGCGCATGAAGTTGCGCGCCTGGTAGTTGCGCACGCCGGTCCATGGCTCGGTCTTGCGCGACTTGAGATCGTCGATTCCGAATTCATCGGGTTCGGTCTTCATCAACCAGTAGTTCATCGTTCGCACCGCCTGTAACCAATAGCCGGGTCGCAACCCTCAGCCCTCGCCCCTCAGCCCCGCGCCGCAGTCGATCAGTTCGCGCTCGGTTGCGACAAAATCCATTCGTATGTCCCAGCCCTGCGCCGGCAGTGCCGGCAACTCCTGGAAACTGTAGCCGATCCCGACCAGCACCGGCTGCGCCGGGCGGGCGACATCCCTGAGGAATTCGAAGCTGCGATCATAGTAGCCGGCGCCGCTGCCGAGGCGGTGGCCGCGGCGATCGAAGCCGAGCAGCGGCACCAGCACCAGATCGAGCGCCTCGGGCGCGAGCAGGGCGGATGGATCACATTGCGGCTCGGGGATGCCGTAGCGGTTCGGCGCCAACCCGATATCGCGCCGCCATGGCGCGAAGCGCAGCCTGCGGCCACGCGCCAGCACCGGCAGATGGTAATGCTGGCCGCGAGCGGCCAGTGCGGCCAGCGCGATGTTCAAGGGCACTTCGCCGGCAACCGCCCAGTAGCCGGCGACGCGCGTATCGACGAGAAATTCCGGAAGCTGCGCGAGCGTCGCGGCGATCGCGCTGGCTGCGGCGATGCGCTCGGCGGGCGCGAGGCCCTGACGTTGCGTGCGCAAGCGGGCGCGCAATTCTTCGCGCTCGGTCATTTCCGGCCGCAACAATTCGATGAAACCCCAATTGGCGCAGGGATGTGCCAACCAAGCGACGGTTTGTTCGTCGATCCGGCAAGGGCGGCGCGGCTCTGTCGCCGAATGAGGAGGAGGCCGCATGGCCGAGCGGACCGAGTGCCACAAACGGCGCGAGCAAAACCACCGCAGCGCCGGTCCCGGCCCCGATCCGGGGATGCCCGGTTTCTCAAAGTAATGCGTCCTCCGCGATGCCGGTGCACACCGAACGACCTTGATCCCTAGGATCAGGTGGGAAGGCTCGCTGGTCTTAAGGCTTTCCGCTCATGGCGGACATGCACACCGACATTCAGCACTGCCATCCCGGGGTCGTATATAGGAACAAGGCAATATGGTTGGATGCGCTGTCGCACATCGCAGGGGACGCGCGCTATTTTAGTCGCGGTGCCAGCGCGGCATCAAGCTTTGCGCGCAGCGCCTGCAGATGTTGTGCCACGACAGTCGATTGCGATTCAGAATTGTTTTTTGCCTGCAGCAATTCATGCGCCATGTTCAAAGCGGCCAGCACCGCGATGCGATCGACGCTCTGCATGCGGCTTGCGCCGCGCACTTCGCGCATCTTGCCGTCGAGATAGCTTGCCGCAGCGAGCAGCCCCGGTCGTTCTTCGGGAGTACAGCCGACGAGGAATTCGCGATCGAGGATGTTGACGGTAACCGGCGTTGCTTCGCTCACGCGTTGTTCTCCAGCGAGCGCAATCGGGCGATCATCGCCTCGACGCGCGAACGCGCCTGTTCGTTCTTGGCCAGCAGATTGGCGCGTTCGGCCGACAGCTGTTCCTGACTGGCGCGCAGGCTGCGATTTTCTTCGGTCAGGCGGTGGCACAGCTCGAGCAGTCGGTCGAGTTGTCCGCCGATCTCGCGCAGCTCGGTCAACATGTCATTCCCCTGGGACATGCCCAAACTATAGGCGGGCGCCGTCAGGCGGTCAACGCGCAGTGCGCGAACCGGTGAGGTCGGCTGCCGCGTGGCCTCGCGAAGTCGCATCGCCGTGCGATTTCGTCCGGCCGGCGGCTTTCGGCGCCTCGTCAGGAGCGAGCGGAGCGATTGATTGCGGAGCATGAGGTCGTCGCCGCGAGCTTGCCGTTCCGGGGGCCTTGCGAGCGCGCGCCGGCGCGCGACCTGGCGACGACCGCAAAAGCGGCCCGACCTCACTCTGCCTGATACTAGGCCACGACGCGTCCGGTGCGCCGTTCCTCGAACAGGCTCAGGAACGTGTAGCAAGCATCGGCCTCGAGCGGCCGCGCGAACCAGTGCCCCTGGATTTCGTCGCAGCCCTGGCTGCGCAGGTACAGCAGTTGTTCGGCCGTTTCGACGCCTTCGGCGACGACATCGAGGCCGAGCGAATGCGCCATCGTGATGATGGTCGAGGTGATGGCGGCGTCTTCCGGATCGGTCGTGATGTCGCCGACGAAGGCCTGGTCGATTTTCAAGGTGTCGATCGGCAGGCGCTTGAGGTAGCTCAATGACGAGTAACCGGTGCCGAAATCATCGATCGCCAGCGTGACGCCGATGGCCTTGAGTTCGGTCAGCGTGCGTACCGACTGCTCGGCATTGGCCATGACCATCGTTTCGGTCAGCTCCAGTTCGAGGCGTTCGGCGTGCAGGCCGTGTACCTCGAGGATCTGGCGCAGGCGTACCGCCAGGTCGGCACGCAGCAGCTGCAGCATCGACAGGTTGACTGCGACCTTGAGCTGCGTGAAACCCTGGTCATGCCAGCGCCGCAGCTGGGCGCAGGAGGCGTTGAGCACGTACTCGCCGATCGGCACGATCAGGCCGGTTTCTTCGGCCAGCGGGATGAATGTCACGGGCGGTACGCTGCCGAACTCCTCGTTGTCCCAGCGCAGCAGCGCCTCCACGCCGGTCACGCGATTGTCGACCAGCGACAACTTGGGCTGATAGACGACGTGGAATTCGTTGCGCTCGAGGCCGCGCCGCAGCGCCGCGATCAGGGTCGCGCGCGAGCGCGCGGCGGCGTCCATCTCGGCCGTGTAGACCATGTATGTGTTGCGGCCGCGGTCCTTGGCCTGGTACATGGCCGTGTCGGCCGACTTGAGCAGCTCGCCCGGATCCTGGCCGTGATCCGGGAACAGGCTGATGCCGATCGAGGGCGAGATCACCACGTCCTCGCCGGAATCCAGGTGCAGCGGCACGACGAAGGCATCGAGCAGTTTCTGCGCGACGTCCTCGGCCTGCGCGGCGCTGGCCAGGTTTTCCAGCACCACGGTGAACTCGTCGCCGCCGAGGCGGGCGACCGTGTCGGTCGGTGCGATGCAGGCGCGCAGGCGCGCGCCGGCTGCGCGCAGCATGCGGTCGCCGGCGGCATGACCCATCGAATCGTTGACGTGCTTGAAGCGGTCCAGATCGAGGAACAGCACCGCGACGCGGCGGCCGCTGTGCCGCCCGCGCACGATCGCCTGGCCGAGACGCTCGCTGAGCAGCGCGCGGTTCGGCAGTCCGGTCATCGTGTCGTAGTTGGCCAGGTAGCGCAACTCCTGTTCGGCACGCTTGCGGTCGGTGATGTCGCTCATCACGCCGACGTAATGCGTGCGCTCGCCGACGGCGTCGTGCACCACGCTGATCTCGAGCCAGCAAAGGAACTCTTCGCCGTCCTTGCGCCGCTGCCATAGTTCGCCGCGCCAGTGGCCTTCGCGCACGAACGCTTCGCGCATCGACCGGTAATGATCGATCGAATGCTTCGTGCTGTTGAGCAACTCGGCCGACTGGCCGATCACGGCCTGCTGTTCGAAGCCGGTCATGCGCGTGAATGCGCGGTTGGCCGAGACGAAGCGAAACTCCAGGTCGGTGACGCAGACCGCTTCGGTCATGCTGTCGATGACTTCCGCGGCGATGCGCCGTTCGCGTTCGGCCGCGCGCGATGCGGTGACATCGCGCACCGTGCCGGACAGGCGCAGCGGCTTGTTGCCGGCGTCGCGTTCGACGATCTTGCCGCGCACGAACACCCAGCTCCAGCCGCCGTCCGGCCGGCGCAGGCGGTGCTCGGACTCGAACTGGTCGCGCAGGCCGTGCAGGTGGTCGCCCAGGCGCTCGGCGACGACGGCACGGTCGTCTTCGTGCACCTGTTCGTCGATCCAGACATTGGCCGGCTGCGGGCGATCGTTCGGCGCCGCGCCGATCAGGGCGCCGGCGCCGGTCATGCGGATTTCGTTGCGGCGCAGGTCCCAGTCCCAGAACTCGTCGCCCGAACCCCACAGCGCCAGGCGCAGGCGGCTTTCGCGTTCGGCGAGCGCACGGTTGTGCGCCAGCTCGGCGCGCCGGCGATGCGTATACAAATAGCGCACGCGCTCGATCAGCAGCAGCGCGAGCGCGCCGTAGAGCGCATACATCAGGCGCGTGGCCCACCACGGCGGATCGACCACGAGCCCGGCGGTGGCGGAGCGTTCGCTCCAGGTGCCGTCGTGATTCGCGCCGCGCACTTCCAGGCAGTAGTCGCCGGGCGGAAGGTTGGTGTAGGTCGCGTCGTGGCGCGTCCCGGCCTTGACCCAGTTGTCGTCGAATCCCCACAGCTTGTAGCTGAATTCGTTGTGGGCCGGCGCGGCGTAGTCGAGCGCGGCAAACTCGAAACGAACGACGCGCCCGAACTGCGCCAGATGCAGGTCGTCGCCGGGCGGCGGCAGCGGCATGGTGCGGCCGTCGACCTGGATGCTGGTCACGACGACCGGCGCGCTGTAGCGGCTGAAGCGGATGTCGGCCGGATTGAACACATTGACGCCTTCGGAACCGCCGAATGCGAGCGTGCCGTCGGCGAGCGCGCTGGCCGAACCGGCGTTGAACTCCAGGCCTTGCAGTCCATCCTTGAGCGAAAAACCGTGGACCAGCTCGTGCTCGGGATTGAACGACGCGACGCCGCGGTTGGTGCTGAGCCACAGCGTGCCGCTGCGGTCTTCCAGGATGGCGAAGACCGTGTTTCCGGCGGCGCCGTCGCGCAATGTGTAGTGCGTGAAGCGGCCGGCGAGCGCGGCGTCGCCGTCGATCCGGTTCAGGCCGCCGCGCGTGCCGATCCACAGCGCGCCATCGCTGTGCTGGTGCAGCGACAGCACCGTATCGTCGGACAGCGAGTGCGCATCGCCGTTGACCGGGTGGAAACTGCGGATCGCCTGCAGGCGCGGGTCGTAGACGCTCAATCCGCCGCGCGTGCCGATCCAGATGCGCTCGTCGCGATCTTCCAGCAGCGCGAGAATCGTGTCATGCGCCAGCCCGGCGGTACCGCGTTCGGCGCGACGGAAAAATTCCCAGCGCGCGGTGTTCGGCCACCAGCGCGCCAGGCCCGCATCGGCCGTGCCGAACCAGATGCTGCCGTCGCGTGCCGGCAGCAGCACGTTGACCGCCGCCGACGGCAGGCCCTTGCCATGCGCCGCATCGACCGGCAGCGCGCGCGCATGGCGTCGCGCCGGATCCAGTTCATAGACGCCGCGGTCCGAGGCCAGCCACAGCGTGCCGTCGGCGGCGCCGCGCACGTCGTTGATGCTGTCCGGCGCAGCGGTGCCCGGCGTTGCCTGGGCCAGCGGCGCGTTGAACGATTCGAAGCGCCGGTTCGACCGGTCGTAGCGCTTGAGCCCGGCACCCTGCGTGCCGAGCCAGAGGTAGCCTTGCGGATCCTGCCAGATCGCGCGCACGTTGTTGCCGGCGTTGACCGACGATTCATCCCTCAGGTCGGCGATAAAGCCGAAGCGCGCGCCGTGCGGGTCGACGGTCGAAAACCCGCGCGTCGCGCCGCCGACCCAGAGCAGGCCGGAGCGATCGGCGAACAGCGCCGTCACGCTGTTTTCGGGCAGCGAGCCGGGCATGTCGTAATCGTGTTCGATCGCCTCGCTGGAGCCGGTTGCCGGATCGAAGACGACGAGGCCGGCGCGGTCGAGCGCAAGCCAGAGCCGCCCCTGCGCATCCTGCGCGATCTGCCGCACGTCGCGTTCGCGCTGCCCCCCGGGATCTTTCGGCCAGCTGCGCTCGGCCGTGTCGCGCGCCGGGTCGACCCGGTAAAGCCCGGCCGGCGTGCCGACGAAGAGCACGCCGCCCTTGCCGATCGACAGCGTCGAAGCGGCGGCAACGCTGCCCGCCGCCACGATCTCGGCGCGCGTGCCGTCGGCGGCAACACGCACGATGCCGATGCTGGTCGCGGCCCAGACCGTGCCGTCGCCGGCCACGGTCAGCGCGGCGACCCGGCGCTCGGCCGGCTGATCCGATGCAAAGGTATACACGACGCTGCGCCGGCCCGATTCGGTATCGATGCGCTCGATGCCGGCTGAGTTGCCGAGCCAGACGGTCTGGTGCCGGTCGAATGCCAGCGCCGTGATGTTGCTGCGCCGCTCGCGGTCCGCCGCATCGGCCGGCAGCGCGTAGGCGGTCGCGTTTCCGGATTCCGCATCCAGCCTCGCCAGATTGCCGTTGCTGCCGACCCAGATGCGTTCGTGCGCGTCCTGCGTGATCGCGCTGATGAAGCTCTCCGGCAGGCTGGCCGGATTGTCGGCCTCGTGCTGATACAGGCGGTAGCGATAACCGTCGTAGGCATTCAGGCCACCCTGCGTGGCGATCCACATGTAGCCGGCATGGTCCTGGAACAGCGCATTGACCGTGTGCTGCGCCAGGTTTGCCGCGCTGTCGTGGTTGTCGAAGTAGTAGCGCCGTTCTCCGGCCTGCGCGGAAGCCGTCAGCAGGAGTGCTGCCGCGGCCGCGGCGAAACGGCGTGACCACGGCCTGGCAGGAGTCATGCAGTCGGTACGGTTCGGCATGCGGACGAAGGCTGCGGGGCTCGGCAGGGCGGGTGTCGCACACCGCAGTGTAGGCAAAGCGGCGCACTGGCGCCACACGCCCGGGCACGCGGCGCGCTGCTGGTACAATGGTCCGGGACCGGCTATCGAACCTGCGCCAAGTGACCGCGAACCTGCCCATCACCCATGCCCAACTCGGTGAACTGCTTGCGACACTGCAGTTCGGCGTGGATCCGAGCGATCTGCATGGATCGCTGACCGGCTTCCTGTGCGCGGGCGGACATGCCGACTCGCGCGACTGGCTCACCGCGCTGCAACTGGAAACAGACGAAACCGAGGCCGTGGCAGCGGCGAATGCCGGGCCGCTGCAACAGCTTTACCTGGAGTGCTCGGCCTGGCTCGACGATCCCGACCTGCGTTTCGAACCGTTGCTGCCGGCGACCGATACGCCGGTCGACGTGCGCGCCGACGCGCTGGTCGAATGGTGCCGCGGTTTTCTCGGCGGCATCGGTCTTGCCGGCATGGCCGATGCCGGCGGCCTGTCGTCCGACGGCGCGGAAATCCTGCGTGACTTCAACACGATCGCTGCATCACACTTCGAATACTCCGACAATGAAGAGGACGAGAGCGCCCTGGCCGAGGTGATCGAGTTCATCCGCGTCGGCGTGCTGCTGCTGCACACCGAACTGGCCGCGACCAGCGTGCCGGTGAAGGTGACGGTGCATTAGGCAGGAGCGGGAGAGAGGAGAGGGGAGAGGGGAGAGGGGAGAGGGTGAAGCGAAGAATTGGGACCAGGCGAACAAATGAGGCGCACGAGGTGATCAGAGAACGCAACGATTTTCAGGCACGCGGTGGCGTGTTCGACTGCCGCGGACGCATTTGCTTCCCCTTCTCCCCTCTCCCCTCTCCCCTCTCCCCCCAATGATCGACCCCAGGGAATACGCCCGTCGCCGCAAGCAACTGATGCGCATCATCGGCCGCGACGCGATCTGCATCGTGCCGGCGGCGCCGGAGCGGCTGCGCAACAATGACAGTCATTATCCGTACCGTCAGGACAGCGATTTCCACTACCTGACCGGATTCGGCGAGCCCGAAGCCGTGCTTGCGTTGATCCCGGGACGGCCGCACGGAGAGGTGATCCTGTTCTGCCGCGAGCGCGATCCGGAACGCGAGGCATGGGATGGCCCGCGCGCCGGCGCCGAGGGCGCCGTGCGCGCCTTCGGCATGGACGATGCGTTTCCGATCGCCGATATCGACGACATCCTGCCCGGCATGATCGAGGGCCGCTCGCGCGTCTATTATCACTTCGGCCGCGATGCCGAGTTCGACGTCAAGCTGATCGGCTGGGTGAACCATGTGCGTGCGCAGGTCCGGCGCGGCGCGCGCGCGCCGCACGAGTTCGTCGCGCTCGGCCATGTGCTGCACGACCTGCGCCTGTACAAGACGCGCGATGAACTGCGCGTGATGCGCCGGGCAGCCAGGATTGCGGCCGAGGCGCATGTGCGCGCGATGCGCACCGTGCGACCCGGCATGAACGAGCACGAGATCGAGGCCGAGCTGCTGCACACGTTCCGCCGCCACGGGGCGGTGCCGTCGTACGAGCCGATCGTCGGCGGCGGCGCGAATGGCTGCGTGCTGCACTACCGCGCCAACAACGCGACATTGAACGACGGCGACCTGCTGCTGATCGACGCCGGTGCCGAGTACCAGTGCTACGCCTCGGACATCACGCGCACTTTTCCGGTCGGCGGCCGCTACTCGCCGGAACAGCGCGCGCTGTACGACATCGTGCTGGCCGCACAGCGGGCCGCAATCGACGACGTGCGGCCGGGCCGCCCGTTCAACGCCTATCATGAGGCCGCGGTCCGGACCATCACGGCCGGACTGGTGCGGCTGGGCCTGCTCAAGGGCAGCGTCGACAAGAACCTCGACGCGCATGCCTACCGTCGCTTCTACATGCACAAGACCGGCCACTGGCTCGGCCTGGACGTACACGACGTCGGCGACTACCGCATCGATGGCGAATTCCGCGAGCTCGAACCCGGTATGGTGGTCACGGTCGAGCCGGGCATCTATATCGCGCCGGATGCCAGGGGCGTTGCGGCCAAGTGGCGTGGCATCGGCATCCGCATCGAGGACGATGTCGTCGTCACGCGCGGCGACCCGGAAGTCATCACTGCCGGGGTGCCGACCGACCCGGACGAGATCGAGGCGCTGATGGCCAGGTCGAAAGCTCCGGTGAAGGCGAATGCAACGATGACAGCCAGGGCGAAAGGCCGAGCCAAGGCGAAAGTCGGAGCCAAGACGAAAGACTGAACCACGAAGGACGCGAAGAACGCGAACGCAAAGCAAGGCAACAGGACGGAATCCCGCAAGAGGATTCGCGAAGTCTCCGACTGGGCCAATTCCCTCCGCGCCACGTCCCGCGCACGGCATTTCCGAAAAACGCACATGCACGCATTCTGATGAATTCGCTCCTCCTTCGTGCCCTTCGTGGTTCAATCTTCGCTCTGCTCGTGCTTTCCGCGCAGGACAGCGCAGCTGCGACGAAGCTTGTGCACTACGGGCTGTTCGGCAACGTGCATGTGGCAACGCCGGCCGGCGAACCCCGGCGCACGATCGTTTTCGTGTCGGACAGCAAGGGCTGGGATGCGCGCGCCGAAGCGCTGGCGGCGGCGTTGAGCGACGACGGTTCGCTCGTGCTCGGCGTGGACCTCCCGGCGTACCTGCAGGAAATGCTCTCGATCGACGACAAGTGCTCGCTGCCGGCCGCGCACGTCGAGGAAATGAGCGACTGGATGCAGCGCTACAAGCAGCTGAAGAATTTCACGACCCCGGTGCTGATCGGTGATGGCGCCGGCGCGACCCTCGCCTATGCGATCGATGCGCAGGCGCCGAAGGGCACGTTCGCCGCGCTGCTGACCCTGGGATTCGACCACGCGTTTCGCCTGCCCAAGCCGATCTGCGCCGGCGATGCCGGCAAGCCGACGGCGCCGGGCAGCGATGGCGCGTACCACGTCGTGCCAGTCAGGGCGCTGCCGAATCCGTGGCTGCCGCTGCCGTTCGCGCCGCAGGCGCGCAAGCCCGCGCCGCCAACCGGGCTTGAGGCATTGTTAAAAAGTATAGAAATGGATATTGCCGGACTGCCGCCGGCGCCGGCGCCGGGCGCCGGTGTACCGGCCGCGGTCGCGTGGCTGACGCAGCCGCACGAGAGCGCACTGCCGCTGCCGCAGGACATCGCCGACCTGCCGTTGATCGAGGTGCCGGCGCAGGGCGCGCCGGTCGAGCGCATCGGCGTGATCCTGACCGGTGACGGGGGCTGGGCCGGGCTCGACATCGCCGTCGCCGACCAGCTGGCGAAGCGCGGCATAGCCGTCGTCGGCCTTTCGTCGGTGAAGTATTTCTGGCAGACGCGCAAGCCGGAAGAAGCCGCCGACGCGCTGGCACGCATCATCGGTCACTATGGCGCAGCCCGCCCGGCTGCCGACTTCGTCGTGATCGGCTATTCGTTCGGAGCGAGCCTCGCGCCGGTCGTGATCAACCGCCTGCCCGACGCCGCGCGCGCGCGCGTCGCCGCGCAGGTGCTGATCTCGCCGGATCCGGAAGCGGTGTTCGAGATCCATGTCGGCGACTGGTTCGGCTCGACCCGGCACGAAGGCGCGCTGCCGATCACGCCGGAGATCGCCCGGTCGACCGTGCCGGTCATCTGCGTGCACGGCGCGGACGAAGGCCAGGACAGTTTCTGCAGCAAGCTCGTCGGCAAGCCGAACGTGCGCCAGCTCGAGCTGCCCGGCGGCCACCACTACAACGGTGACTACGACAAGCTCGGCGCCGGCATCGCCGCCAGCCTGCCGCCGCGGAAGCAATGAGAGGTCCGCCTCAAGCGCGAAGAGCGAGAGAAAAGCTTTGCTCTTCTCATCCGCCGCTGAGCAGGCGGCGGTAGCCGCCCGAGACCAGCGCGGCGACGTCGATCAGCAGGCCGGGCACCCACAGGCCGCGCGGATAGGCCAGGTACGAGCCGGTCCAGTCCGGCTTGAACTTGTCCTTGTAGCGTCGTACACCTTGGTAATTGTATAAACTGCTTCCATAGCGGAACGCGAGCGAGGCCAGGCGCTCGTTGAAGCGCGCATACTGGTTGTCACCGACGCGCGACAGCGGCGCCATGCCGAGGCTGAAGGTCTTGTAGCCCTGTTCCTGCGCCCACTGCATGACCTTGGCGAACAGGAAGTCCATCGTGCTGCGCGGCGCGTCGCCGACGTGGCGCATCATGTCGAGGCTGGCGGCATCGTGCGCTCCGTACGGCGGCACAAGGTTGGCGAACGCGATCAGTTCGCCGGCGCGACGCACCAGCGCAATCGGGCTGGCGGCCAGGTATTCGTTGTCGAACCGCCCGAGCGAAAAGCCTTTCTCGGCCGATCCCTTGTAGGTCAGCCAGGTATCGGAAACGCGCTTGACCTCGGCCAGCACGACCGAGTCGTGCGGCGCACTGGAAATCTCGAACGTGACCTGTTCCTTGGCCGAGCGGTTCACGGCCTGGCGCAGGTCTTCCCAGCGCTTGCCGGCAAGCGAGAATTCTTCCAGGCGGATGATCGCCAGTTCGCCGAGCTTGAACAGGTCGAAGCCGTGGTCGTGATAGTGCGAAAGGTCCGGCTCGAACACCTCGTAGAACACCGGCACGCGGTCCTGCGCGTCGGCGAAGCGGCGAAAGTCGAGGATCGCGCGATCGATCGCGGCTTCCGGGCCGCACGGCGAACCGAGCGCGACCAGGCGGTTGCGGATCGTGCCGTAGGCGACCACCGCCTGGTGGTCGGCGGCCCAGAACAGGTGCTTGTCGCGCATGAACGTCAGATGGGCGAATTCGCCGCCGCCGTGCGCGCGATACAGTTCGCGCGCCTGCTCGAGCTCACTGCGCGACGGCAGCATCAGCTGCGGCCGCCGCACCGAGAACGCCTGCCAGATCAGGTAGAGGATCAGGCCGAGCAGGGCAGCGGCGAGGCCGCGCCCGATGCGCGAGGTGTGTTCGCCGAAACCGACGTAGAACAGATCGAATGAATCGTCGCCGAGCACCTGGGCAACGCCAATCGCGAAGAACACCAGCACGCAGATCAGCAAGCCGGCATACCAGCCGAACGTCGTCGCCGAGGTCAGCGTCATCGCGCGGCGCGTGAACGCATTCTTGCGCGTGCGCAGCAGCGCCGCGACCGCTAGCAGGAACAGTGCCTCGCCGAAATGCAGGCCCTTGGTGATGGCCAGGATCGCGCTGATGAGCAGCAGCCACTGCACCATGCGGTAGGCCACGGTCAGGCGCCCGTCGATGCCGCGCGCGAGCCCGAGCAGCAGCACGCCGGACAGGATGCTGAACCAGTTCGAGCCTTCGACCGCGAGGATCGGCACGTGCGCACGCACGACATCGACGTGCTCGATGATCGACGGAATCGCCGCAGAGGCCAGCTGCATCGCGCCGGCGCCGAACGTCAGGATCGCCAGCACGCGCATGCCCACGTCGCCGAGCATCGCGAACGGCAGGCCCAGCAGCCCGAACAGCGGATGGCCGGCCAGGCGTGTGCGCAGCCGGTTCAGCAGGGGCAGGCGCTGGGTCAGCATTTCCGAACCGAGGTACACGCCGCCGAACAGCGGCAGCAGGTAGTAGGTGATGCGGAATAGCATCAATCCGGAAAGTATCGACGCCTTGTCGTAACCGGCTTCGCTCAGTGCCAGCAGGATCAGACCGTCGACGACGCCGAGCCCGGCCGGCACCTGGCTGACCAGACCGAGCACCGATGCGCCGGCGAAAGCGCCGAGCAGCAACCCCGGCTTGACGTGTTCGCCGGACAGGTAGATGCAGGCGTACAGCGTCGCCGCGGCCAGCAGCCAGTCGACGAACGACACCAGCGTGAGCTCGATCTTCAGGCGCAGCGGCGGCACGCCCAGATCGGCCGGCAGCCAGCGCATCAGCGGGCGACGCGTCGTCAGGAAAAAGTACAGGGGCAGATAAAGGGCCGAGAGCGCCAGCAATGCCGCGGCGATCCAGCGCTGCGGCGTGCCGCTCGACATCGGCAGCGAGCTGGTCACCAGCGTGACGATGACCAGCAGCGACAGGCCGGACATGAGCGACAGCGCCTGCATGCCGATCAGCGCTGCGGCGCGCGACAGCGGCACCTTCTGCGACGAAAGGCTCATCAGGCGGATGCTTGCGCCCATCGCGCCCGACAGGTTGAGCGTGTTCGCCATGCTGTTGGCGACGAAGGCCAGGCGCAGGAACTCGCGCGCCGGCAGTTCGAGCCGCAACCAGCGGCCGATGCGCCAGTCGACCAGGCCGGTGAACGCGACCGCGAACAGCGCCAGCGCGCCGACTCCCAGCATCGGCAGCGTCGGTACGTCGAGCAGCGTCTTCTGGATGTCGGGCAGCGGAAACTCGTCGAGTTCGCGCCACAGCAGCCATGCGACCAGGCCGAGGAATGCGGTCGGGATGATCCAGCGCAGCCGCGCCAGCGCGCTGCGCTGGTTCGGTTCGCCCGCTTCGCCGGCGATGCTGCTCTCGCTCATGTCCCCATCCTTGTGCCGCTGTGCGCTCAGTGCCGCAGCCCGGCGACGTGCGCCGCCTGCGCGGCATCGAGCAGGTCGAGCAATCCCTGCCGGTACTGCGGCATCCAGTTGCGCGGCACCGAATAGCCATGGCCGACCTTCGGCAGCATCACGACGCGCCCGCCCTTGACCTGCTTGACGAAAGTCTCGGTAGCGGGCGGATTGCAGACCTGGTCGATATCGCCCTGCAGCACGATCCAGGGCGCCTTCACGGCCGGCACCGTGTTGAACACGATACCGTACGGTGGCCTGGACTGTTTCTCGGCGGTGAGGCCGGCACCTTCGCAGAACGGCTTGTGGATGATCAGGTCGGGACAGAAGCCCAGCGTCATCGCGCCGCCGAAGCGCGTGTCGCCGGCTTGCGCCAGCGCGGCATACATGACGGTCGCGCCGGACGAATAGCCGATCAGCACCGGCCGCCAGTCCGGCGGCAGCTTGAATTCCGCCTTGACCTTGCCGGCGAGGTGATCGAGCAGGCCCGCGGCGTCGCTGCATTCGCCGTCGCCGTGCTCGAGCGCCTTGAGGAACGCCGGTGTGCCGAAGCCCGCGACCCAGTAGCCCAGATCGGCGGCCGCATGCGCCATGTCCCAGACGCCGAGGTTCCAGTTGCCGTCGCCGGATGCGAACAGCGCCAGGCCGCGGGCTTCGCCGTTCGGCGCGTACACGGTCACCTCGCCCAGGCCCGGCAGGTCGAGGATGCGCGCCGCTTTCGGATCATGCGCCGGCGGCTTGGCCTTGGCCGTTGCCCTGGCCGCGGCGGCTTTCTTCGGTGCGGAGGCGGCGCTGCCGCCCGGCCGGGGCGCCCGCGGTGTTGCAGAATTTGTGGAGTTATCCACTGGTATACTTTGCTCGTGCGCCGCGGCGGCCGGCGCCGCACCCGGGTCGGGCTGCGCCGCCTGCGCGCTGCCGGCTCCGGCCAGGCAGGTGACTGCCGCAAGCATGGCCATGCGGCACATCGCGCCATTGCATCTGCTGTGATGTTTGGACACTTTCGATATACCGGACGCGCCGGTTCCTGGCTGCCGCTCCGCCGCGAATGCGCGGATCGCGGCGCCGATTATCGCATGGGCGCCCCGCATCGGGCGCACCGCGGCGAGGCGTGATTCAGCGCAGCGTCGGTTTGCGTCAGCGCGGCGGATTCTCCGAATCGGCCGGTTGCCGTGCCATTTCGTCGGCATGCAGCTCGTACCACATCGCGTTGAGGATCGCGAACGCGCAGGCCAGGCCGATGCCGAGAATCCAGCTGAAGTACCACATGGAACGCTCCTCAATAATGACCCGTCGTCGAGCGGATGTGCTCGAGCGTGACGCGCCCGCGCAGCACGCGATAGACCCAGCTGGTATAGCCGATCACGCAAGGCAGCAGCAGCAGCGTCGCCAGCAGCATCAATCCGAGCGTGTGCCGGCTCGATGAGGCGTCCCATACGGTCAGGCTGCTGACCGGATCGAGACTCGATGGCATCAGGAATGGAAAGAGGGCGAAACCGGCGGAAAGAATCGTCCCGCCGCAGACGAATGCGCTGGCGATGAACGTGGCCAGATCGTGGCGCCGCGCCGAAAACACGATGGCGGCGAAGGCTGCGACCAGAGCCAGCGCCGGCGCGAGCCAGAACGCCGGGTGGTCGCCGAACGAGGCAAACCAGTGCCCCTGGATCGCGACCTGCTTGAGCATCGGATTCGACGGACCGTCCGGCGCCGCCGGCGAAAGCAGCGCAAAGCCCGGCAGTCCGAATGCCAGCCAGGCGCCGGCGGCGAGGTAGAGCGCCACGAATGCGATCGCCGCGGTGCGCAGCACGCGCCGCGCGCGCGTGGCGATGACCGGATCAGTCTTCTGCGCGGCATAGGCCGCGCCGTGCAGCAGGATCATTGCGATGCTGGTCAGGCCGGTCAGCAACGCAAACGGCCGCAGCAATCCGAAGAAGCCGCCGTCGTAGCTCATGCGCATGTCGCCGTCGAAGCGAAACGGCAGGCCGAGAAACAGGTTGCCGAACGCCACGCCGAAGATCAGCGCCGGCACCACTCCGGATATCGTCAACACCCAGTCCCACGCATTGCGCCAGCGCGGATCGGCAATCTTGTTGCGGTAGCCGAAACCGACCGGACGCACGATGAACGCGAGCAGCAGCAGGAACATTGCGACATACAGGCCCGAAAAAGCCGTCGCATAGACCAGCGGCCACGCCGCGAATGCCGCGCCGCCGCCGAGGATGAACCAGACCTGGTTGCCTTCCCACACCGGTTCGATCGTCTCCAGCAGCAGGCGTCGCTCGTCGTCGTCGTGGCCAAGCACGCGCACCAGCATCGCCACGCCAAGGTCGAAGCCGTCCATCACGGCGAAGCCGATCAGCAACGTGCCGAGCAACGCCCACCAGACGACTCGCAGGGTTTCGTAATCAATCACGACACCCTCCGCTCTGAATTTTTCCGCTCGTAATTCCGGCGACTGCGCGCGCCGGAGTGCGCGCGAACAGCGAAGCTGGCCCGAAGGGCGAGCGCCAGGATGGCGCGAGTCAAGCCGGAATCCACTTTGATCCTGTTTTTTGCTTGCTCAGGCAATTGCAGAGCTTCCACTCGCCCTACGGGCGAGCGGGTTACTTTCTTTGCTTGTGCAAAGAAAGATAACCAAAGAAACACCCCCCCGGTGGCACGCTCTCCGGGCATCCTGCCCTGCGAGTCCGCGAGGGTGCTCCGGGGTTCGCCGGATGTACGTCCATGTACATTCGGCGAACGGGCGCACATCGTGTGCGCCCTCCTGCGGACTGATCCTACGCACCCTCGCCGCGCCACAGGGGGCCCCGTTTCGGCGGCATCCTGCCGCAGAAGCCAAGACTCGCATTTCTCTTGCGCTGTGGTATGCGCCGAGGTAGTGCAGGGATGCACGGCGTCATGGATCCCGGCGCCGTTCGCGGTGCCGAGCATCGCAGGTGACGGCGGAAAGTGCCCGCAGGGGCGCGCACACGATGTGCGCGCGTCGGCTGACAGTACACGGACGTACTGCCAGACGACCCCG
>Ga0157369_10001301_pt1 | contig 31027 bp, 28 predicted proteins | sample C25metaG_FD_113461 | JGI IMG/M metagenome (GOLD analysis project Ga0157369, IMG submission 113461) | Corn rhizosphere microbial communities from Kellogg Biological Station, Michigan, USA - C2-5 metaG | ecosystem: Host-associated > Plants > Roots > Rhizosphere > Soil | place: USA: Michigan... | reverse complement strand
GTGAACGAAGTGCGCGCCATGGATTTGGTGTAGAGTTCGCCGACAGTTCCGGTTTCGGCAAGGGGCAGTTCACCATTGACGGACCAGACGGCCTGCTGCACCTGCGACAGGAAAGCCGCGGAGCCAGCACGTGGAGAGCGGACAACGAAAGTGATGCCCCGGTTGACGCTTTCCTTCTGGCCTTCAAAGCGATCGCGCCAGATGGGCCAGTAGACGGTGCTGGGGGCTTTCTTGCTCACGCCGTCGTAATAGACGTCGCGGGAAACGCCGATGATTTCGCGCCAGTCGTCAGTGGTGCCTACGCGGATTTTTTTCCCAATGGCGTTCTCAGCAGAGCCCCAGTATTCGCGGGCAAGGTTTTCGGAGACGAGGGCGACAGGACGCTTTTGGTAGGTCTCGGCCCATGTAAGCTCGCGGCCGGCGGCAAGCGGAGTATTCATGGTAGAGAAGTAGCCGGGTGAGACGAAGATGAAGCGGCGAATGGGCGGAAGTTCGCCCTCCCGATACGTGCGGTCTTGCGCGAAGATCGGGTCATTGGAGTCGTGGCCGTCCATCGGGATCTCGGTGGAGAAGGCCGCCGAGGATACGTTGGGAATGGCAGCGAGTTTGTCGGCGATAGCCTGCTCGGTGCGGAGGACGCGCTCCTCGTCGGCTTCGGGAATTGAGCCTTCCGGGATATAGATGCGGAAGTGGTCGAGACTGGCTGGGTCCGCGAAGCCCGGGGAAACATTGGCGAGCGCGCGGAAGGTGCGGATCATAAGTCCGGAGCAGATGAGGAGAACAAGTGCGAGCGCGACCTGGATGACGACGAGGACCTTGCGGGCGCGCTGACGTTCGCGTGTCTGTGTGCCGGATCGTCCGCCTTCGCGCAGACCGGTGTACATGCTGATGCCGGAATACTTGAGTACGGGAAGCATGCCAATGACGACGCTGACGAAAAGAGTGGCCACAAGCGTGAAGAGAAGGACCGGAAGACTAATCCCGATTTCGTGAAGACGCGGCAGGCCGGTGGGCGCGAATGAGACGAGCAGGCGCAATGCTCCGAAGGCGAGAGCCAGGCCGATGATGCCGCCCGCGATGCCGAGGACGAGACTTTCGATGAGGAGGCCGGCGGTGATGCTGGTGCGTCCTGCTCCGAGGGCAGAGCGCACAGCGAGTTCCTGCCGGCGACCTTCGACGCGGACGAGCAGGAGGTTTGCGACGTTGGCACAGGCAACGATGAGGACAACGACGATAGATCCCATGAGGACCCACAGGACATTACCGATATCACCGATGACGTCGTGCTTGAGCGTGTGGAGGTTGGCCCTGATTTTTGCTGAAGCGAAGATTCCAGCCGGGAAGCCATCTGGCGCCGGAAAGCTGCTAATCGCAATGGGAAGGAGGCGATCGATGTCAGCGTTGGCTTGCTTGAGAGTGACGCCGGGCTTCATGCGGGCGATTCCGCGGAAGCTGAAGTTGCCGAGCTTGACCTTGCTGCGATCGATCTGCATGGGCAGGAAGATGGCGGCATCGTAGTCGTCGAGGAAGGTAAAATCCCTCGGAAGGACGCCAATGATTTCGCGAGCGGTGCCGTCGACCGTAAGGGTGCGGCCGACTACGGACGTGTCGCCACCAAATTTCCGCTGCCAGTAAGCGTGAGAGAGCAGGATGGTCTTGGGCGCACTCGCGGAGTCGTCCTGACGAGTAAAGAGCCGGCCAAGGACGGGTTTCACCCCAAGCATGGGCAGCGTGCCGTCTGTGACGTCAAGCCCATTGACGTGTTCTGGCTGGCCGACGCCGGTAATGGAAAGGGAGTCGCCGTTGTACATACCGACGTCCTGGAGTGTCTTGCTCTGCTCGCGATCAGTGAAGTAGAGGAAGGGCGCCATATTGAGTTCGTCGAAACCGATGCCCGTAGCGCTGTGCCAGATGCCAATAAGCTGTTCAGGATGCGGGTAGCTGAGCGGCTTGAGCAGCACGCCCTCTACGACTCCAAAGACGACGGCGTTGGCGCCGATGCCCACAGACAGCGTGATCAGGATGATGGAAGTGAAAAGAGGCGCACGTAGGAGACGGCGGAGAACTTGCTTTATCTGGTCTTTGAAAAAAGTCATAAATTCCTGATCCTAGGATTTGGCGCTGGCCATATAGCGAGGGACCGGCCTGCACGGGAATACGCACCGATCCTGGATGCAGTTCGCAAAATGTGACGAATGGTGAACGAGTGGGGAACGATGCATTCACGAACCGAGGGGTATCGAAGGGCAGCAGACACTGAAAAGCGATCATCCGATGGTCTGGATGCGGGAGCCAATCCAATCGAATCCGGTTCTGACGAAGTCTCCACGCTTTTCCGGCCCCGGCCGCGTAATGCGAGCTTCCTAAAGGTGTTAACCGAAAGCGTTACAGCAGGCCGATTCTGCTTGGATGACAGGGCGAGTGTTGTTACGATGGCGGCGCCCAATGATCGAGCGAACGTCTCGGGCGGAGATTCCCCATGTCCGCAGGCACGCAGCCTCTTCATCCTCCATTATCGGAAGCGGAACCTCAGAGTGCGATTGGCGCCACGATACGCAAACCCAAGAACATCGTCATCTGCTGCGACGGAACCGGAAACGAGTTCGGCGATGCGAACTCCAATGTAGTGAAGCTATATACCAGCCTGCAGGTCGACGCCGAACAGGTAGCTTATTACCACCCCGGGTTGGGAACCATGGGCGATCCGAACCAGCAGCATCGGCTCGGACGGGAGTGGTCGCGAATCAAAGGACTCGCGTTTGGCGCGGGATTGAAAGCCAATGTGCTGGATGCCTATCGGTACCTGATGGAGACGTACAGCGACGGCAATCGCGTGTACCTGATCGGGTTTTCGCGCGGAGCCTATACAGTACGCGCGCTGGGTGGGCTGCTGGATGGCTATGGGCTGCTGTGTCGAGGCAACGAAGGACATCTGCCGTATGCCTGGCGACTCTATGTAAACCAGCATGACGTGCGAACGCGCAACGCGATCAATCCGGCTGTAGATTCGGCGGCGGCATTCAAAGAAACGTTTAGCCACAAGGAATTCAAGATTCATTTCGTGGGCGTCTGGGATACAGTTTCGTCGGTAGGATGGATCTACACTCCATTGCGACTCTTCAATGTTGCGCAGAACAAGACGATCGCGACGGGGCGGCAGGCACTGAGCATCGATGAACGGCGGTGCTTCTACCAGGACAACCTGTGGGGCGAGTCGTTGCCGGAACAGGACATCCAGCAGGTATGGTTCGCGGGAGTGCACTCGGATATAGGCGGGAGCTATCCACAACAAGCAAGCGGGCTCGCGAATATCCCACTGCAATGGATGCTGGTGCAGGCGAACAACGCGGGAATCCGGCTGGCTCCAGAGCGCGTGAAGCTGGTGCTCGGCGAGGACACGACGGCGTACCCGGCCTGCAAGCCGCTCTATGAAAAGCCGACTAGTTCGCCGGTGCACAAATCGCTGAAAGCGATGTGGTGGCTACTGGAGATGCTGCCGCATATCTACTACGACAAGGAGCGCGGCCGCGAGCTGCGCCGCATTCCGTGGGGAGCTTGGAGACAGATTCCGGATGGCGCGCTGGTGCATGCGTCCGTGGTGCAGCGGCTGAAAAATCCAGCTGCGGAGTACTCGCCGAAAAATGTCGACCCGAAAAACCTATCGGAGCTGATGGATGGCCCAAAGGATCCAGTTGGGAAGCCGATTCTCTATCTGTACCGAAATCCAGGCGCCGAGATCGAAGAGAAGCCTTGGTTACGTCCCCTGGTTCTTTGGATTGTGAGTACCGCGGAAGCGCTGCTTGCGCTGGCAATAGTGTTGCTCGCGCTGAAGGCGAGTGCCTGGATCGTGGCGACACTGGTTCGCGCGCTCTGCCGATGGGCAGGGTGCTGAGAGCTCAACCTCCCAGCCTCACGGCCGACTTCTGAAGGCCCTTACGATGATTCCGATTCAGAATCACCGAGGACACGATTGCAACTCCGCCAGCAATGAAGAGCAGCGCCAATTGTGGATGTTGCGGCCAGAGTACCCCACCCAACCCGACGACCCAGCCCAGCATTCCTGCGGCAGCGCCAACCGCCGCTGCCCAGCCCGATTCTGCACTCATGGGTTGCGACCTCCGATGGGCTGGAGATTAGCAACCTGTTCTCACATCAGTATGTGATGGTGAATACGGAACGGAAACGGGCTGAAGGAGTAAGGCGGCAGGATTCGTGCTCAGCACCCATTGCCGCCGGAGTTGTATGAACCCTAGCTATTTGATACCGATGACCATCGAATCGGGACCGACGAGGTGTTCTACACGGGTTTCGCGGAAGCCGGCTTCTCGCATCCAGCCCATGCAATCGGCCCCAGTGTAGTCGAAGCCGCCGTTGGTTTCGATGAGCATGTTGAGGCTCATGAGGAGGCCGAAGGCGTTCTTCGAGCGATCGTCGTCGATGATGGAGTCGTAAGCGATGAATGCTCCGCCTTCGGGGAGTGCTTCATAGGCTTTGCGGACGAGCAGTCTTTTCTCTTCGAGGTTCCAGTCGTGGAGGATGTGTCCCATCATGATGACGTCGACTTTGGGCAGAGGATCGGTGAAGAAGCTGCCTGCGCGGAAACTGAGGCGTGATGAGAGGTCGTGGGCTGCGACATATTCCTCGAAGATCGGGGCCACTTCAGGCAGGTCGAAGCCGAGGCCGGTGATATGCGGGTTTTTGAGAGCGACCTGGATGATGAGATCGCCCTGCGCTGTTCCGCAGTCGGCGGCGGTTTTGTATTTGTACCAGGGGAATTTGGCGGCAATGGCCATGTTGGCGCCGCGGCTTACGCCGGTCATGCCGCGAAGAAAAACTTTGAGGCGCTCGGGATCGGCATAGAGAACGCTGAACATGTCGGGTTCGCCGTGAGCAGCTTCATTCTGCGGTTTGCCGGTGCGGAGTCCGGTCGTGAGGTTATTCCAATGGCCGAAGAGGCGGCGGTTTGCCATCTCAAGGATCCCGCCGACGTAAGAAGGCTTGTGCTTGTCTAGAAAGACGTCAGCGGAGGGAGTATTACGGTAGGATCCGTTTTCGCGCTGGAGGAAACCGAGGGCGACAAGAGCGTCGAAGAAGTCGCGAGCAGAGCGGGGATGAAGGCCGAGGCGGCCGGTGAGGGACTCAAGTGTCTCGGGGCCGTGAGCCAGTTCGGTGAAGACCTCCATCTCTACGGCGCTGAGGAGAGTTTTGGAGGCCCAGAAGGCGAGGCCGGTTTGCAGGATGTGATCGGGAGTGACGGCGGGCGTGGAGATCTCGGGAGCAACTGCAGTGGTGGTCATGTTTGTACCTTTCACTCGTGAGTGATGTAGGGCCTTTGGCTGTCCAGCCCGGGAGTGCAGACGGCGGGGGAAGCAACGCACCCGCTGAAGAAGAGCGATTCGCGGGGACCCGATGCGTTGGGCTCTGGAGCGATACGAGTGTAAATGAGAGAAAGCTCAGCAGAGAACGATAAAAATGCGTGATTCGCGCAGGTTCACGAGCGAGGGCAAAACTGGTATGCTGCCTGCGCAGAGAAAAGCGATTTACAAGAGGAGTGCAAGGTGATGTGGTTTCTTGGAATGGATGTGGGTACGGGCGGAACACGGGCGGTGATTGTTGATGCAAGAGGAAAGCTGATCAGTGGTGCTTCAAGCGAGCACGCGCCGTTTCGTACGCCGCATCCAGGCTGGGCCGAGCAGGATCCTGAGGACTGGTGGCGGGCGGCGCAGGAGGCGATCCGGGGTGCGATCAAGGCTGCTCCGGAACCACATGAGCCGATTGCGGGCGTTGGGCTGACGGGACAGATGCACGGAGCGGTGATGTTGGATGAGGATGGCGCAGTGCTGCGGCCGGCGCTGATCTGGTGCGACGTACGGACGCAACCGGAATGTGACTGGCTGACGGAGAAGATCGGGTACGAGAGGCTGATCGAGCTGACGTGCAATCCAGCTCTGCCGAATTTCACGCTGACTAAGCTGCTGTGGGTGAAGACGCACGAGCCGGAGACTTTCGCGAAGATTCGGTACATTATGTGTCCGAAGGATTATGTGCGGTACAGGCTCACCGGTGAGTTTGCGATCGATGTGCAAGAGGCGAGCGGCACTCTGCTGCTGGATGTGACCCACCGGCGCTGGTCGAAGGAAGTGGCGGAGGCGGCGGGGATTCCGGAGAGCTGGCTGCCGAAGGTGTATGAGTCGCCGGAGGTGTGCGCCCGGATTAGCGAGACTGCGGCGGGGCTGACGGGATTGAAGGCAGGTACTCCGGTGGTGGCCGGCGCCGGCGATCAAGGTGCGGGCGCTGTGGGAATGGGGATTCTGCAGCCGGGATCGATCTCGGCGACAATTGGGACTTCAGGCGTGGTGTTTGCGGCGACTGCGCAGCCCACGAAGGATCCGAAGGGGCGGATGCATACGTTCTGCCACGCGGTGCCGGGTGTTTGGCACGTGATGGGCGTGACGCAGGGAGCGGGGCTGAGCCTGAACTGGCTGAAGAATACTTTTTTTGCCGGGCAGAATTATGACGCGATGACGTCGGCGGCGGAGAGGGTTCCAGCGGGGAGCGAGGGGCTGATGTGGGCTCCTTATCTGATGGGGGAACGGACTCCGCATCTTGATCCTTATGTGCGGGCGGCGTTTGCGGGGATCTCTACGATCCATACGGCGGCGCACTTTACGCGGGCAGTGCTGGAGGGTGTGGCGTATTCGTTGAAAGACTCCTTCACGCTGTTTACTGAGCTGGGAATTCCGCTGAGCGATGTGCGGCTTGGCGGCGGCGGGGCGCGTGGGCCGCTGTGGAGGAAGATCCAGGCGGGCGTTTATGGAATGGCTGTCGAGTGTCTCGTCGCGGAAGAGGGCGGCGCGTTTGGATGCGCGCTGATGGCTGGCGTGGGCACGGGGCACTGGTCGAATCTGGATGCGGCTTGCGGAGAGGCGATCCAGGTGGCGCAGCGGATCGCGCCGGACGCGGCGGAGAAGGCTGCGTATGAGGCTGGGTATGCACAGTGGAGGAAGTTGTATCCTGCGCTGCGAAGCTTGCGATAAACTGCAGCGGACTTAGTTCACCCGTTGAGAGCGCTTCGGGCGCCCTCGCGTGGTTTTTGGAGCCGATGATGTCCGCTGCTACCAGCCAATCGATTGCGCCGGCAGAGTTTGTCACACACACGAAGGATGCGAGCGCGGTTTCCGCGCCACCGCCGCGCAACATTGCCGTGGATGCGTATCGCGGGCTCGTCATGGTGCTGATGATGGGCGAGGTGATGCGCTGGGCCGACACAGCGAAGGCGTTCCCGGGAAGCACGTTTTGGCGAATCCTGGCTTACAACCAGACGCATGTGGAATGGGCAGGGATGAGCCTGCACGACACGATTCAGCCTGGGTTCACTTTTTTGGCTGGCGCTGCTTTGCCGTACTCGATCCGGAGCCGGCAGCGGAAGGGCGAGAGCTTCGCGCACATGCTGTTCCACACGATCTGGCGAAGCGTGCTGCTGATTGCCCTGGGAGTGTTTCTGCGCTCGACTGATAGCCCGATTACCTATTACACCTTTGAAGACACGCTGAGCCAGATCGGGCTGGGGTATACATTTGCGTTTCTGATTGCGTTCTTGAAACCGCGCTGGCAGTGGATTTGGCTGGGAGTGATTCTGTTCGGGTATTGGCTCGCGTGGGCGCTGTATCCGGCGCCGGGAGCGAACTACGACTGGACGGCAGTGGGTGTTTCGCCGGAGTTCGTGCAGAAGTATCTTTATCATGGCTTCGCCGCGCACTGGAATAAGAACAGCAATTTCGGCAATGCATTTGATGTGTGGTTTCTGAATCTGTTCCCGCGTACCAGCCGCTTTGCGTTCAACGAGGGAGGATACCTGACGCTCAGCTTTATTCCGACGCTGGGGACGATGCTGCTGGGGCTGATTGCGGGACGGTGGTTCCATGAAAGTGCGCCGAAGATTCCGCTCCGCAAATTTGCAATCGCGGCGGTTGCGTTAATGGTGGCGGGGCTGCTGCTGCACTGCACCGGGATCTGCCCGATTGTGAAGCGGATCTGGACGCCGGCGTGGACGCTTTGGAGTGGCGGCGTGTGCTTTGCGTTCTTGGCGGCGTTCTCCTGGGTCATCGATGTGCGCGGCTACCGGAAGATTGCGTTTCCGCTTGTAGTTGTCGGAACGAATTCGATCGCGGCGTATCTGATCGCCCACTTGTGGGAAGAATTCATCCTGAACAGCTTCAAAATACATCTCGGCATGGGAGTTCTGAACATTTTCGGCACAGGCCTGGAGCCGTTTTTCCTCGGCGTGCTAACCATGCTTGCGTACTGGCTGATCCTCTGGTGGATGTACAAGAAGAAAATTTTCATTCGGATCTAAGGCGAGTGAGATAGGACGCAGAGCAGGAAAATTCTCGCCGATTCTGCGTGGGTAACAAGAACCCGCAGCTGAGAATCCTGATCACCGCAATGCGATACCGATGCCCATCATGTGACTTCGCGCACATGCCTTTCTCAGCGCTCGCGTAACAATAATTTCGTCAGGCCCACGGTAATCCTTTGCCCGGCCCCGGAGAATGAACGCATGAGCGATCTCGCCCCCCTCGCCGAAGCGGTTGCCGTCGATCCGCTCGTCGGCCACCCCGCCGACTACCACGTCTTTCATAAATTTCTCGATCGCTGCAAATCTCTTCCCGCCATCACCACCGCTGTCGTCTGGCCTCTGTCTGAGGTCGCGCTGAACGGCGCAGTCGAAGCCGCCGCCGAAGGCCTTATCAAGCCCACCCTGATCGGCGACGAAGAGGCAATCCGTGCCCTTGCAGCCAAACTCGGCGCGGACATCAGCTCGTACACCATCCTCCACGCGGAAACCGAATTCAAAGCCGCCGTGCTCGGTGTAGACATGTGCCGCAGCGGCAACGCGCAGGCTATGATGAAGGGCAGTCTGCACACAGATGAACTGATGAAGGCCGCCATGCAGCGCGACACCGGTCTGCGCACCTCGCGCCGCATCTCTCATGTCTTCGTGATGGACACACCGGCCTATGCACGCACTCTTCTCATTACGGATGCGGCTATCAATATCAAGCCGGAATTCGAAGACAAGATCCACATCGTCCAAAACGCGATCGACCTCGCACACGCACTCGGGATCCTCGAGCCAAAGGTCGCCCTGCTCTCCGCAGTCGAAACCGTCAATCCCAAAATCCCCTCCACCATGGAGGCCGCAGCCCTCTGCAAAATGGCTGATCGCGGCCAGATCACCGGCGGCATCCTGGACGGGCCGCTGGCATTCGACACCGCCGTGAGCGCCAAGGCTGCAGGCATCAAGCATCTCGAGTCCCCGGTCACCGGCCAAGCGGACATTCTGGTTGTCCCGGATCTTGAAAGCGGCAACATGCTCGCCAAGCAGCTCGAGTACCTCGGTGGTGCGCAGCTCGCCGGAATCGTCCTCGGCGCTCGCGTCCCAGTCATCCTCACCAGCCGCGCCGATTCCGCCGAAACCCGCCTGACCAGCTGCGCCGTCGCGTGCCTTCTCCACTACGCCGACCATCCGAGCGAATCAAAATAGTCGATATGTGCAGCATGAACGAAGGGCGTCGATTTAGACGCATCGACGCCTATTTCGCGTTCAGAAGACGTTTACCTTTCTGGGCCGCCAGCCTGGTAGCAATTCCCGCGACCCTGACCGCATCCTCATCATCGCGGATGGATTCCTGCAGGAGCCATCCGGCTGGGGCTCTAAACCCGCGACTCGGTGCTTGATCTTGCCTTCCGCTAGTACCCAAACGGTGACTAGGGTTCAGCCGAACCCCTCCTCCCCTGTGCTACGCTTCGACCATCTGTGGCCAATTTCGAAAAAGCGCCGATAGAGGTCCAGGAGATCCTATCCAAGCCCATTCAGCAGCTCGGTCTGAAGCTGGAAGGCTCTCCCCTCGAACGCTTCGTCCAGCAACTCTACAAAGAGCTGGATGCCAAGGGGCTCAAGAAATTCCGCCCCAAGTGCTACCTCACCGACGAGTGGGGCTGCCCCAACATGGAGCCCGTCATTGGCATCCCCTTTTATCTCGCTGATCCCAAACTCCAGCGTCTCGAGTCCGCGATGAACGACATCGAAGATGCGCGCCAGATCATGATGTACATGCGCCACGAAGCCGGCCACGCCTTCAATTACGCCTACGCGCTCTATAAAACGGAAGAATGGCGAGCCTCCTTCGGACCCTTCCGCCGCCCTTACCGCGACAGCTACAAACCCGTTCCCTTCTCCCGCCAGTTTGTCCGCCACATGGAAGGCTGGTACGCGCAAAAACATCCCGACGAAGACTTTGCCGAAACCTTTGCCGTATGGCTCACCCCTCGCTCCAACTGGCGCCAGCGCTACAAAGGCTGGGGCGCGATGAAGAAGCTTCTCTACATGGATCGCATTGGCCGCAAGCTCGGCGATGTAGATCCGGTGGTCGCACACGGTGACACCGACATCACCGTCGATGAAATGGACGTCACCGTTGGCGAGTTTTATCAGCGCGCGCTAGATCAACAACTCAGTCCCGGTGACCTTCCTCTCGACACCGATCTGCGCGATATTTTCAATCTCTCTCGTCGGCGCAGAAATAACGTCCGCCCCGCTGTCGATCTTCTTCGCGAAAATCGCAAGACACTTATCGACAAGGTGAACTACTGGACAGGCGTGCAACGTCCGCTCGTCAAAAAATTAATCGAGACAATTGAAACGAAAGTCAGCGACCTCGGCCTGCGTGCCGACATAAAATGTGAGAGAGAATATCTGACAGAAGTCACGGTGTACGCGACCGCGCTGGCAATGAACTACATCAATCGCGGCAAGTTCATTCTTCCCTGATTGATGCTCTCACATGTATCAAAAGAGCGTAGAGGCAACATGGCAAACCTGAAAGTTACGATTTTGCACGACGTCTGGGAAGAGGGCCCGCCTGAGCCGGAACCGGAGCCGGTCAAAGCTCCGCGCAGCAAGAACGGTAAACGTCCCAGGAAAAAGAAAGATCCGCTTCACGACCGCGAAGAAATATTCGAGGCGCTCACCAAACTCGGCCACGAGCCCTCTTACTACATCCTCGACGGCAAAAATCAATCCCTGCTTGCCCTCGCCAAATGCGGTGCAGACCTCATCGTCAATCTCACCGAGTCCTACGCCGGCGACGACAAGATGGACAAGAACATCGCCGCATATCTCGAACTGCTCCACATTCCTTACACCGGCGCTGGTCCCCATGCTCTCTACCTCGCCCAGGACAAGTCCATCGCGAAGAAGATCTTCGACTTCCACAAAATCAAGACGCCCGACTTCGCCACCTCCTACAAAGGCCGTACCGATCACTCCCACGACATCGAATTTCCGCTAATAGTAAAGCCCGTCTCTGAAGATGGTTCCATCGGCATCGACAACGGCTCCGTCGTCGATAGCGTAAAAGAATTGATGGAGCGCATCCACTACATCCACGAAGAATTCGACAGTCCGGCCCTCATCGAGGAATACATTGAAGGCCGCGAAATCTACGCCTCCATCCTCGGCAACGACAACGCCGAAGTGCTCCCGCTCATCGAACTCGATCTGTCTAAGCTCCCCAAAGGAATTCCACGCATCGCCGGTCAGGACGTGAAATTCGATCACGATACTGAAGCCTACAAGGTCACGAAATCCGCGCCAGTCGAAGACCTCGATGACGAGATCACGAAGAAACTCCAGGACACGGCGCTCGCAGCATACCGGGCCCTCAAACTCCGCGACTACGGCCGCATCGACATGCGCTTGAATAAAAAGGGACAGGTCTACGTCATCGAAGCTAATCCAAACCCATGGCTCTCCAGCGCAGCCGAATTCGCCATGGCCGCCAAAAAAGCCGGCTACTCCTACATCGACTTGATAGAAAGAATTGTCGAACTCGCCCGTGCCCGCTCCATGTAACGCACCCCTGGACGGAACCGGCGCGTATGGAAGCCCTGCAGTTTACTTGCCTCAACTGACGATGCTTACCAGCAGGGCGTTGACCTTCGTGGCGTGAATTCCTCCTGACTTCGAGTTTAGATTGGCCTTGTTCCGGAGCATCAGCCTTGTATCGGAAAACGACTCTCTACATCGATATCGACGACACGATTATTGCGCAGGTTCTGCCTGGCTCGGGCCGGGAACTGCGGCCATGCGTCATCACTCACCTCACCGTTCTTGGTCAGCTCTATGACTGCTGCTGGCTCACCTCGTGGCCGTACTCTCCAGCAGATGCTCCGACCTCGGGGATGTGCGTTCAGACCCTGATGCGCTCGGTATACGGTCAACGCATCAACGATACTTTTCGCTTCGCTGACTGGGATCACGAGCATTTAGATGGCAAGGCGGGGTTTGTTCTTCGCCCCGACCAGCCAGAAGACTGGTACTGGCTGGAAGATCCAATTGCAAAAGGAGAGCATGATGCCCTGAAAGCGGCGGGCAAACTCGACCATTACATTTCGGTTGATCCGCAAGGCCCCTGGGGGTTTCTCGATGCGGTGAACGAAGTCTTTCTCCGTAACGGAAACACGCGTGCAGCATTCGATCGGATCGGGGCCCGGCCCGACTGGTTTGATCGAAGTGTCCTGCTCCTCTGATCTATTAAGGACGAGACAAACCACCGTGGACATCGGCGAGTAGAACCAATTCAGATATTCTCCTGCAACCTTCAATGCAGGCACTATTCGGCGCTTGTACCGCAGCACACCCAAATTGCCGCGCGTGCGCGAGTTCCGCGCTTCATAAGCAACACCACTCAATGCTTAATGTTCTGCTGTTCCCTGTCCAGAATGTGTAGAACAAATGCACCTGCGCCGTACCCAACCATCGGTAGTGCGCCGGTGGGGTCGCCGATCTTTCCGGGAAACAGTTTGCAGGGCACCGAAACATACATCTCAGGAATGATGTTGTGATCGGCGGCCGCTTTTCTGACGATGCGCGCCAGCATCGCGTCTGCTTCAGCCCTTCTCCCAATGCGGCGGTCCAGTTCCGCCATCCTGAGATCAACAAAGAGGAATTCTTCCTTTTCGTACCAGTACTCATAGATGGCTGGATCAGTGTATGTGCTGCGTACGCGCTTGTATCCGCCGGACACCACACGGAGAAGCTCCATTCGTTGTACGGTGTCGCGGATGATCGCAGGATCAGTGACGATGCCGAAAATTGATGATCGGAATGAGCGCCCCGTCGATATCGTTCTTCAAACCTTCTTCCAGCGTGCCGTGAAGATGGCCGCCTCGGATGAACGCTGCATTGAATCCTTTCTGCAGCTCGGAGATCCTACCAAACATTTCAATTCGCATCTTGCTATCGCCAGCCCGATCGGCAATTTCAGCAAACTCCCGCAGCCCAACAATGGCTGCCGCCGTTGAGAAAGCAAAGTGTTTCTTGTCCTTCTGCCGTTCCTCCCAGATTGATGTATCTGCGGCAACGATGATTCCCGGGCCGTACGTTTCGGTGTTCGCGAGAAGCGGCTTCACAATGTAGTCGCGGGCGCTTTCGTAGAGTGTGCCGCGATATGTAGGAGTCTGTAAGAACGCGAAATCATCGGATCTTTTCAGATACTCACCGAGCGCCCACAGCGCCTCTCCCCAGTCGTCGAATTCGATATTGGTGCCGCCCTCCTGTGTGAAGAACGGTTCCTCCGCCCCATGGCCGAAATACCGCACAACGGAGATCTGGTAATCCGCTCCCACCGTCTCCGCCCGCATCTTCCCCGTGGGGCGCGCATTGAAATAAGCCATCACTGCCGCGCGTGCCTCTTCCCTATGCCCCATTCGCGCCAGCGCCACCGTGGCCCACGCCATATCGCGAACCCACGGCGTAAAGAACACGCCGTCCGGCAACGCCGCCACAATCAACCCATTGCCATACCGTCCGTCGCGATTCGGCTCACGGCTCAGCGCGATCCGCAGCATTACCTCGCTCTGGCGCCAAAGATGCCGCTCCTGCTCCGAAGCAAAGTGCACCGTCGGCTTTACACGCCAGCGCTCGAGCTGCTCAATTTCGCGCTTGGCCAAATCTTCCGGCGAGACACCGGAAACCCACCGGATGAATTCTCTTCCGACGCTCTGCGGATCCTCATCCTGCTCGACGGAAACAAAAGCGAACGAAGTGCCGGGCGGAATCGGTTGCTGGGGCTGCGGATGCCGCGCTGGACCGAGAGGAATGAGAAGAAGCGACTCTTGCAGGCCGTCGAAGTCAAGCAAATCTGCACGAACCGTACCGAACTGGAGCTCGTGTCGCGACCTGACACGATGACCGTAATGGAATGCCAGAAGTCCATTCGGAGCAGCAGGTGTTCCAGCCACGATCAGCGCTGCATGACAGAATCCGAATGGCATGAAGGATAGTAAATCTCCGCGAGAACTATGCATTCGGATCACATGCGAATCGTCTACGTAATCGGCCCTGCTGACGGAACCCTCACCCCCATTCCACTGAATGCTCGTGATGAAGCTGATAGTCTCAATTCCCTCACTCAGCGGCTTCTGCGGATTGGCCTTCATGAAGCTGTACGGATGCGCATAAAACTTCGTCACCTCACCCGACTCCGGAGACACCACTGCAAACCCGTACCCATTACCGGTGACAAGATGCGAAGCCGCAAGCGGCGTGCAGATTCCAAAAATGATCGCAGCGATTCGATTCCGAATAAGTTGCATCGTCAGCCAAGGTACGACGCGAGAAGAACAAACCGCAAGTCGCCTGCTCCGGCTCAATACAGTGAAGCTTCTCCCGGCGGCCGTGTCTTCCATCTCCTGTGGATCCAGAGCCACTGGTCGGGGTAGCGGCGGATCCAGGACTCGAGAACGTCATTGCATTGCTGCGTTGCAGCAAGCACGTCGGCCTCGCTGTCTCCATTTCTGACAAAATGCAAGTGGGGGCCGAAGTGAAGCACGTATTTCTTTTCATTGGGCTCCCAGAGCATGAAGCCCGGCAAGACTGCAGCACCCGTCTTTAACGCCACGCGCGCCAGACCCGGGGCGGTGCACGCAGCGATGCCGAAGAATTTCACAAACTCGCCCTGAGGCGGAGTCATGTTCGTGTCCATCAGGATGCCGACCGTGCCGCCCTCATGCATCGAATGCAACAACCCGCGCGCAAAATCGTCCTTGTGAAGAACTCGATTGCCGTGCATGCAACGGATGGTGTTGACGAACTCATCCAGCCGGCGATTATCGAGCCTCCGAATGACCATGCCCATGGGGTGGCCCATCAGCGAGTGGTAAAAGCTTGAAAGCTCCCACGCGCCCAGGTGGCCCGTGAGAACCAGCACGCCATGACCGAGCGCTTCGGCCGCTAGATAGTGCTCAAGCCCTTCGGTGCGAATGTGCCTTTTCGTGTTTGCCGGCGTGTACTGTGGCATCTGGCAGAACTCGACGAGCTGCCAGCCAAGGTGCCGGTAGACGCCACGCAGAATCTCACTCCGCCGATCCTCTGAGAGTTCAGGCACAGCAATCTGCAGATTCCTTTCCCCTACGTGACGGAGCCTTCCCATTCCGTGATACACAGCCCAGGCGAGTGCGCCGGCGAAGATACGGGCCAGCCACCGCGGCGCAAGTCCGATCAGGCGCGCCACGGCAACCACCAGCCAGTACTCGATCGACTTCTGCATCGTTTGAGGCAAAGACAAGTTTAGGACATCAAAGCGGGGCCACAGGTGACTAGGACAGCAACATTCCGAAACAAAAGGCGGCCTGCAAAGGGCCGCCTTCTCAGGATGCAAAGCCTCAGCGCTATTCGCCGTTCTTGGCCTGCGTGAAGTGGTGAGCAACATCGCGAACAAATTCGACCGCACCCGCGGGCACGGCTACATTGCCCTTCAGCACGCTCTCAAAGCTCTGCGGTCCCCCATAGTAGGTTTCTGTATCCACCTTGTTCTGCGAAACACCCGTGCCATCGAGGCTGATTCCGGCGAAAAGGCCCTTGTTGCGCGAATAGCTCAACAGCTCCGCGTTCATCTTCCAGTCGGTTGCTGCTTGTCCAGCGCGGCCAACCGGTCCCGCAGCCGCGGACGCATCTGCGCCGATCTTGAACTTACTCTTCAGCAGATCCTGGAACCCGCGGTTGTTCACCGCAACCAGGATCAGGTCAGTGGACTGTCCGCCAATCTGCAGCCCCCAAGAACCACCCGCCATGCGGATGAACACTGGCGCGCTCCAGCCGTGGCCGGTGCGGCACGTGACGACACCCTGCCCGTATTGCGCGCCGAAAACGAAAGCGCCCTTGATCATTCCCGGAACAACTCCCACGCATGTGGCTTGTTGGAGAATATTCAGTGGGATAGTGTTGTCCTGCGCCTCCATGATCTGGTCGAGCACCGCCTTTGCGGCATCGATCCGGTCCTGCAGATCCTGCTTCGATGAAGCGGCGTTCGCGTACAACGAACTCAATACACAAAGACAAAGGGAAGCAATGATTTTTTTCATTTTGGGGATTTCCTTTCGGGTTTCCGCACACCAGGAACGCGGTTCACGGCCTCTTGCGTAATAGGACAGCATCGAGGCCACAAAGTCGCGTGCGAGACGCCAGAAGATTCGATTAAAGAACAATGTGCAATAACAGCGTCCCGCTTAGGCTACAGCACGCATGCGCGTAGAGCATGCACAGATGCGCCCGCAGAAATCACGCGGGATCAGCGAAATTACGGGGTAACGTCGATTTTCGGTGGGAGGGAAGCAGGATTTGGATTCACGATCTGGACAGAGGCTTCAGGGCAAAAAAAAGAGGAGTTCGCAGGCCTCAATGAATGGTGCCTAGGAACTCCTTTCCCCAGATCTGCGTTGTTTCTAAGGTCATTATGAGTAACGTCTCGAAAGGATACAAGAGTACTTAGGTTTTAGAATATTAGTAACCTAATTTTGAGTAATTCTCCGGTTACTCCCCCCAGCAATTCCGTTCAGTATTGGAATCAGGCGAACCTAGGCCGTCACAGGTTCCGCAAGCTGGTATTGAGGGGAAGAGGACGATTGCTTGTAGGAACCGTGCAGAGCGCGCATCGAGAGTTCGATGCGGTTCTCTGCCCCCACCTTGCGCATCAGCTTGCCTACGTGCGCTTTGACGGTACGCTCCTCGATTCCAAGTTCCCCGGCAATCTCGCGATTCGAGCGAGCCAGCAACAACAGCTGAAGGACCTGCTCCTCTCGAGCCGTCAGGTGCGGGCGCGGGCTGGTCACACTCGCGTCTTCTCCAGAGAGCAGCCGGTCGATAAGCTTCGAGAGTAGCTTGCGCGGTGCCCAGATTGAGCCGGAAATGACAACATCGAGGGCCTCGCGAACCAGGCGCGGTCCTGCGCCCATGTCCAGATAAGCTCTGGCGCCTGCGATGATGGTGTCCATCATGACCTGTTCGTTGCTGTCGGGCCCGATCACAACCATGCGCAGATTCGGGCGCTTGCGGCGAATACCCTCAAGCACCCCCAGCTTTTTTGTCGAACTGCTCCAGTCGATCAGCACATACTCTATTGCATCGTTGTCCAGGTGCTCCTCGAGGGTGCCGACGATTGGAAGTAGCGGTGCCTCGCCGGGTTTGGCGTGATTTTCAAATATGCTAGTGAGGCCTTCGAGCCGCATCGGTTCGTTAGCAACTACACCGATTCGGATTGGTTCTGTACTGTACATCGCGGACATCGAGCCTCTCTCCTTGCATTGCCCCAATGAGCGATGGGACCTTTCAGCTGCCCTTGGGAGCCTGCAATCTACTCCGTCCAGGACGCCACATCCCCTGCATCTTCTTCAGCTTCACACTTGGGGTGGTTACTGTGGACACCTCAGATGTGAGTACCTGAAAGAACAGTATCCGGCAAAGTCACTCTTTCGCATAGGCTTTACATACGAATCGCGGGGGTTTGCCTATCTCCAAAGTCACAAAGGCGGCGAATCCATGATTCCGGGCGTCAAGTTTCGCCCAGTGACGTGATTTGAATCACAGGAACTCCAGACCGCCGCTTATCCCGCTGCCTGTCACAATGTGCGAAAATCCTCGTCATGGTGTTTCACAAATGAGCCAAAGGCTGTACCATCAGTCCGGTAGGGCGTGGTACAGTCGAGAACAGTCGCGCTAAAGAGGTGACCGCTTTGATAAAACAAGACATCGTCCACCATGTGATCGAGCGTACAGGCCTGCCCCGTACCAAGGCCGAAGCGGCAGTCGACACTGTGTTTGAGGGGCTAAAGGAAGCCCTGGCAGCTGGTGAGCGCATTGAGCTGCGCGGGTTCGGAGTCTTCAGCGTGCGCGCGCGCAAAACCGGCATCGGGCGCAATCCGCGAACGGGCACCGAAGTCAGCATCACTCCGGGTAAGGCCGTTCGTTTTAAGCCAGGAAAAGAGCTGCATACATTAACCGAAGGCGCTCCGTCTTCGCCCCAGAACACCGAGCAGTAAGCTCCTCTGCCGTCTGCACGCGACGACAGGGCACGTCTAACATCCGAACTGAGACGGTCGCTTCTCGAATGGAAGCGGCCGTTCTTAGTTTCTGACCACCAGACTCAATTCGCCAGCTTGATGGCTGCAATCTTTCGAATCGCCGCGAGATCTCCGGCGCACTGCACCAACAACCTCAGCCCGTTCCCCTCCGGATAGCGTGGCGCCGCTGCAAGCGCATCCTGCACAGCCTTGGGCAGACGCGCCCGCTTCGCTTCGTCCAGCGCCTTATCGCTCAAGACGAAAGCCGTCATGAAGCAGCCTTTGCCGGGACTGAGATAAACGATGTTGCGGCCCTTCTTCTTAAGCCGGAGACTCCATCCATATTTCCTGACGACCACACCCTTCCATTCCTTATCCGAGACGCCTTCCTTCTCGCTCATCCACGTCACGAACTGATTCCAGAGTTTCGCTTTCGGCCCAAGAACGCTGTCCAATTCAGCATCCGTTGGCCTGTCCGCCTTTCCTATGAATGCATTGTGGTATCCCATTTGCCACCTCACGCGCCGGAATTTTATCTCTCTGTCCCGGGGATTGAATGTGACAAGCCGTTGATACAGAGTGGAGTTATATTTTTGGTGATTCTTCCCGAACCGTTGCCGGCGTAAACAAATGGAAGCAGGCGCGGGAGCCGAGCCAACCTGGAAGTACTTGTTCCTTGCTCTCATTCCTCGCACCACCCTTGCTGGACGCGCGAGAGAATGAGGGCTTGGCCATGAATTGAACAGATGGCAAAGCGCGTGGAGTGTTGAAGGATCCGGGACGATCAAGTGCGACGAACAATTGAAGACTACTGACACAGCCAATCACATCAGCCGTTGCGCATCTATATCCACAACAATGTTCCTGCGCGGAATCTCTGCTTCCTCCGCGTGCGCGAGAGCGCCCCTAAGCGCCGCATTTAACGCCTTGCGGGAACTCCCTTTCAGGATCAGGTGAAACCGGTAAACGTTTTTGATCCGCGCGATTGGTGCCGTGCAGGGCCCAAGAACCCGTACTCCCTCGGGCGCTGCCTTCTGGAACCATTTTCCGATCTCGGCCGACCATCCTGCAGCTTCTGCCAGTTTTTCCGATTGAATCAGCACATTCGCCAGCACACCAAAAGGCGGATAGTGCAACCAGCGGCGATATTTCAGTTCGCGTTCGGCAAAGCTGGCGTAGTCGTGTGTGCTTGCGGCAACAATCGCGTAGTGGTCCGGGTAGTACGTCTGAACCACCACGCGTCCCGGCAGTTCGCCCCGCCCCGCCCGGCCGGACACTTGTGTCATAAGCTGAAAAACGCGCTCAGCCGCACGGAAATCCGGCATCGAAAGCGAGTGATCGCACCCCACCACTCCCACCAGCGTGACTCCGTGAATGTCGTGTCCTTTGGCGATCATCTGCGTGCCGACCAGCAGATTGATTTCACCCGAGTGCAGGCGTGCCAGCAGGTGCTCCAGATCGTGCCGCCCACGAACTGTGTCACGATCCATGCGGCCGATCCGCGCCCCCGGAAAAATCTCCGCAAGCCGCTCTTCACCCTGTTGCGAGCCAGCGCCTAGATAGTAGAGATGTTCGCTCTCGCATTCCGGACACTTCGAAGGAACAATTCGTTTGAACCCGCAGTAGTGACATTCGAGCCGCTGCCCTGCCCGGGCGATCTGGTCGTCGTCGGATGGCTTGTGATGCGTCAGCGCGATCGCGCAGTTCTGGCATTCCAGCTTCTTCCCGCATGCGCGACAGATGACAGCGAACGAATAGCCTCGCCGGTTCAGCAGGATGATGGCCTGCTCGCCGCGGTCAAGAGACTGGCGCGTCTGTTCGACAAGCGAGCGCGAGAAAAGCTGCTCCTTGCCCGTCTCCTGGAATTCGCGTCGCATGTCAATCAGTTCAACTTCCGACAGTGGGCGATCCTTTACGCGATCCTTCATTTCAATTCGCGTGTACTTGCCTTGCACTGAGTTTTGCCAGCTCTCAAGCGAGGGCGTAGCCGAGCCAAGCACGACGACCGCGCGGGCCAGCTTGCCGCGCATTACGGCAACATCCCGCGCGTTGTAGCGCGGCGTCTCTTCCTGCTTGTAGCTCTGGTCGTGTTCTTCATCCACCAGGATCAGCCCCAAATTCGGTGCAGGAGCGAAGATAGCTGAACGCGTCCCAACGATCAATGGCGCTTCTCCACGATGGATCCGCCGCCACTGCTCGGTGCGCTCTTCCGGAGTGAGCGCGGAATGGAGCAGCGCGACCCGCTCTCCGAACGCCGCATCCAGAAGACCGGCCATCTGCGGCGTCAACCCGATCTCTGGAACGAGGAGAATTGCCGACTGGCCCCGGTCCAGAGCACGCTGCATGGCGTGAAGATAAACAGCCGTTTTTCCTGAACCAGTGACTCCGTGAAGCAGAAAGGGATGAAATTCTCCAAGCCTCGACACAATCGCGGCGAGCGCGTCCAGTTGCCACTCGTTCAGCGTGAGCGGCTGGGATGGCGCTTCGATGCCGCCCAGACGGAATGCTGCGGCGCGCTCCTCAATGCGAACCAGTTCTCTGCGGACAAGAGTCTGCAGAGTGGAAGACGGCAGGTCGCGGCGGCGAAGTTCGGAGAGTGGAACCTCCCCGCCGTTCGCAGCGAGTTCCGCAAGAATGGCCTGTTGCAATCTGGTGAGCGCAGGCAGCCGCGCATCCGGCACCAGCACTGCAAACCGCTCGGTCCGGCGCGCATCACGCTCCACGGCCGATGTCTCCCGCGCAATCCATCTCTTGCGCAGCATGGCGGCAAGCACAGCTAACCCCGCCGACGTTGCCGTGCGAAGGGTCAACACCTTCACCTGTTCACCTTTAGAGAGGCGCTGCAGCACGCTTTGCTCTTCCACAGACAGCTTGTCGCGCCTGGCTCTGGGCTCGCGCGGTCTGCGAGAGGATACCGATTTCACAGGCGCCCCATCTCCATCCACGCTGGAAGCCAGCACGTCCCGCCCGAGATCCGTAATCCGGTAGTAAACGGTCCGCCGCACTTCGGCCATAAGCGGCAGCATGGTGCGAAGAACCTCACCAAGCGGAGCGAGATAGTATCCGGCGATCCACTCCGCCAAATCCAGCAGATGGTCTCCGAGCAGCGGCTCATCATCGAGTACGGTCTCGATCCACTTGGCTTCAAACCCAGTCGGCGCAGCCACCCCGCTCGCCGTCACCACGCCGATCAACTTTTCATTGCGAAACGGCACAATCACGCGGGCCCCGCGCGATGGCGACTCGAAATCAGGAATAGCGTAGGTGAAGGTCCGGTCCAGCGGCACGGGCAGCGCGACTTCACAGAAAGAAGGCATCGGGAGCAACCTCAAGTTTAGCGGGCGCGCCTCGCTCCGGCTGTGCGTAACCTGTCCGGTGAAATCGGCGGCAATCCTGGGCAGCATCAATGCACCTGCCTGCTTTTTACTCCTGCTCCCTATTCGCTACTCGCTGTCTTTGAGTACAATTCCTGCTGATGACCACAAAGACCTCCCGGGCACCCTCAACTCCGCGCAGCAGTACGTCGAAATCAGCCAGTGCGATCACCATGTCGATCGATATCGGGGGCTCTGGCCTCAAAGCCATGCTGCTCGACCAGGCAGGCAAACCCGTCAGCGAGCGAGTACGCGTGCTCACTCCTGCAATCCCAACCCCCAAAGCAGTATTGATGGGTCTTGATGAGCTACGTAAAGCGCTCCCGAATTTCGATCGTGTTTCGGTCGGTTTCCCGGGCGTAATCAAGAAAGGAATTACCTATACAGCCGCTAATCTTCATCCGGCGTGGAGCGGTTTCCACTTCGAAGAGGAGTTGCAAAAGCGTTGGAAGAAACCAGTGCGGATAGCCAATGACGCGGCGGTACAGGGCTACGGCGCCATCAAGGGCGACGGCGTGGAACTGGCGATTACGCTGGGTACAGGCCTGGGCTCTTCTCTATTCACCAATGGCCGGCTCTGTCCGGGCCTCGAGTTGGGACATCATCCGTGGAAGAGGGATCGCGAATACGAGGACTATCTCGGACGCCGCGGCCTCGACAAATACGGGAAGAAGCGCTGGAACAAGCTGCTGCAGGAGGCGATCGATCAGACCTTCAAGCTGTTTAACTGGGATCATCTCTATCTCGGCGGCGGCAACACAAAAAAAATCACCTTTAAGCCAGGCAAGAACGTAGAGATTGTTTCCAACGAAGCAGGCCTGCTCGGAGGGGTAGCTCTGTGGCGTGATTGGAAGTAATCCACCACCAGGCGGAAGATAAGCAATCAGCGGAGGCAACAGAAGACCCACGATTCAGATCGTGGGTCTTCTGTTCTTGCCATTATTTGGCGAGTAGAGGATTAGATTACGTTCTTGCAATCTCCGCGTGCATGCAGTGCTCGCTATGTAGGTGACGGCGCACGCGGTATCCTAGCGCAGTCAGATCGATGCCATTCAAAAGGCTTTCGCCTGCGCCCAGCAGCACTGGCGCATAAACAAGCTGCAGTTCATCAATGAGACCCGCTGTCATATATTGCCGGATCGCCGCCACTCCGCCTCCAATCCTGACATCTTTTTCACCGGCTGCTCTTCGCGCACGCTCAAGCGCGTCATGGATGCCGCTCGTCACGAAGTGAAAAGTCGTGCCACCGTTCATCTCAACCGGATCGCGAGCATGATGGGTCAGCACAAAAACCGGAACGTGGTACGGCGGCTCTTCGCCCCACCACCCTCTCCATGAGTCGTCCGGCCATGGGCCCCTGACCGGCCCGAACATGTTTCTGCCCATTATCCACGCACCGACATTCGCAAGCCCCTTCGCAGCTAACTCGTCATCAAGTCCGCGATTGCCTCCCTCCATGCCGTGCATCTCATGCCACGTCCGAGTCGCAAAGAACCACTCGAACAATATGGGACCGCCTTTTCCAAGCGGCTGATCGAGCCTTTGATCGACGCCTGCTGAAAATCCATCCAGCGAAACTCCAAAACAGCTAACCCGGACTTTTGTCAAATGCCTCACCTGCAATGATTCGTCTTGAACGAATCAATATTTGAGATCTCCGAACGCACGCGGAGTGTCCAGTTTAACGTGTGCATTCCGCAGTCCCTCAGCGGCCGCACCTGTAATCAGGCCGGATTTTTGCTCTCTTCGGTTGCTCCGGCCATGCCCCCACAGCGAGCGCCCCAGTTTTGGCGCAAACGCTCCCGCTCTTCCGGAGACATCTTCTCCCACTTTTCCTTGCGCCGCGAACGCCGACTTCCACCTCCGCCTCCGGCCCAACTCCCGAAGAGGATGCGGCTGAGAAGCAGAATCCCCAGCGTCTGCCAGAACGTGATCATGTGGAAACCGAACAGCGGCGGCAGCAGCCAGTTCCACAAGTGCATCACCATTTCGCCAAACAGCCAGACGAACAGGACAACGGCCGGTGGAGCGATCACAGCAATCCAAATCTTCTTCATAGCGATCCTCATTTCTCCGAAAACTCGTCGTGAATATTTTGTAGTCTCTCGCGAAGGTGCAGAACCGCATACCGCTTGCGCGAAAGCAGCGTGTTTATGTTCGCGCCAGTTTCACCTGCAAGCTCCTTGAAGCTGCGGCCCTCAAGCTCATGAGCAACGAAGACTTCGCGCTGCTCCGGCGGCAGTTCTGCAATCGCTCGCCTCATCTCGTCGAGCAGCAGGTTGCGCAAATACTGTGCTTCGGGCCCGGCGTCCTGCGATGGTAGCAGGTCTTCCAAACCAAGCAACTCGCCTTCGTCAGTCTCCTGAGTTGCGTTGCCAAAAGATTCCGGTCGCTTTTTTCGGAAGAGATCCGTAATCCTGTTGCGTGCAACTCGATAAAGCCAGCCGGTAACAAAATCGATGGGCAGCAAGAGCCGATGCGCGCGAACCAGTTCGAAGAAGACCTCCTGCAGCAGGTCGTCAACGTCCGCTTCATTCGCGACACGGCGCCGAATGAAGCTCCGCAGCCGCTGCTGCTCGTTGGCGATGACATCCGCGATTTGCCTGTCTTGCTCCATCATCGCGATCATGCTCGATGCCCCATCATCTACTCACCCAGACGAACGAGGCCCTGAAATATTGTGAGGTACTTTTGGATGAGCAAGTCTCTTGTAACTTGCTGAATCTCAAGACTACTGCAACCTTGGCGGTATCGCCCCTTGCCCAACGGGTGATAGCCAGAAAGGACTGCTGGATTGATCCTTCTTGTGTTCCCACGCTGATTCCGCAAGAAAGCGAGCAAGATCATGGGCGCCTTCCTAATGGTTCTGATATTTCTTCTTCTGACCGTCGGGCCGCCGTTAATAATGTTGGCGCCGCTCAGGTCGAAACCGCGCCGAAAGTGACCAGCATCGCGAGGCGGTTTCAAGGGAAGCTGCCGGGCGTAAGATCAAAGGGGCCGGACAGACAGGTGGAATGATCGCGGAGGTCATCGCGTGAAGAGATCCACGAAAGCAGGAATTACCTCCGCCGCTCTCCTCGTGAGCATCTTTCTCCCGCCCTATGCGGAGTGGAGAGCACCCGTCAATTTGGCGTGTGTCGTTGCCGCGTGCGTGCTAGGCGCCTTAGCCGCTGCGAGCGGAAAACGGTGGTGGCTTGTCATCCCTGGGTCGATTGTCGCCGGGTTGGTTCTGGTCCTCTACAACGCTATCTACGCGTTCTGATCGCGTTTTGCACTACCAGCCATCGCCGAAGCCAGTTCCTCATTGTGCCGGTGTCGTGAGTCCCAACGCCCGCACGTAGCCCGGATTTATCTTCTCATTGGGAAAACGAATCTTGTCCAGCAAGTCATCAAATGCAGCTTGCGCGTCTTCAGGTGATGGCCGGGCGGCGATATGCTTTTCGGCGGCTCCCGTTCCACCCTGCATCTTGCTCAACGCGATAATTGCATCCCAGTGAACCGGTCGATCGAACGTGACCTCACTCGAGGTGGCGTCCATCTTCTTGTAAGGCCAGAAGCACCATCCCACGTGGTTATTCTCGAGCGTCCTCGCAAACGCAGCGACCCATTCGTCCGTATTCTCGCCGGATTCACCCAGCCAGATCGGCACCTTGTACTTATCTCGGAAATCTAAATACTCCTGGATCACAGTGGAGTCGGTAGCAGTCCAGTACTTGTGAAAGGTGTACATCACGTTCGAATCGAAAGGCTTCCCAAACACTTTGAAGTTGCTGTCCCACTGCGCACCGCCTAGAACCACGATATGGTTGTGGTCAACTTCCCGCACGGCCGAAACTAGCCGCCGATATATAGGCTCAAGATCCGCATTGAACCGCTGCAACTGCGGAAAGTGCGGGATCGGCTCGTTGAGCAGATCGTAGCCGAGCACAATCGGCTCCCTGCTGTAATGTGCAGCGATGCGGCGCCAGATAGCGATGGTGTGCTGCTGGGCTTCCGGACTCAAATATAGCCACGGATATCCATAGCTATCGTCGATGTTCGTGCCGGTCTGGCCGCCGGGCGCGCAGTGCAGATCGATGATGACGTAGATGTGGTCCTTGCGCGCCCACTGCACGAGTTGGTCGAGCAGCGTGAAGCCCTCAGCATTCTCGCTGTCGAAGAATTTCCAGTGAATCGGGACGCGCACGGAGTTAAAGCCCATTGCCTTGATCCGATGGATGTCAGCCTCGGTGATGTAAGTCTCGCGCCACTGCTTCCAGAAGGCATCGGCCTTTTCAGGACCGATGAGTTCGTAGCTGAGCTGTTCGATTTCACGTGGCGACTGGGCTGTATCTCCGAGGTGGAACATGTAGCCTTCAACCTCGAACCAGTTTCCGAGGTTCGTCCCGCGTAAGATCAGCGGCTTGCCCTGGCCGTCAACCAGTTCCGTGCCGGAAGTGTGAACAAATCCGGACTGCGCCCAAACGGCAGGAATCAGAAAAGCGAGGAACGGCAGCAAAGAGAAGACGCGCGGAAATTTACTTGTCATCGCGAGCGAAGTATAAACCCTTGCACACGAGCAAAATTCCAGATCGATTACGTGATCCAAAGAACAAGCCGGGGGGCTGATTGACTTACGTAACTGATTTGCTCGGCACCTCCAGGCCAAGCTCGCGCATGGCGATCTGGAGATCGGCCCAGGCTTCCTTCTTTTGACGCGGATCGCGTAGCAAAAAGGCTGGATGATAGGTCACGATGAGCTTGGTTCCGCGGAATGAATGTACGCGGCCACGCAATCCGGCAAGCGGCTGCCGCTGCCCTAGGAGATATGTCGCAGCAGTCGCCCCAAGCGCAACAATCACCTCTGGCCCGACCACATCAATCTGACGGAACAGGAAAGGCGAGCAAGTATTCGCTTCATCTGGCTCGGGAGTGCGATTCTGCGGAGGCCGGCACTTTACCACATTCGCGATATAGACCTTCTGCCGCGTCAATCCGATCGCTCCTATCATGTTGTTGAGCAACTGCCCTGCGCGACCTACGAATGGCAAACCTTGCGCGTCTTCGTCTGCGCCTGGCCCCTCACCGACGAACATGAGCCGAGCATTCGCATCCCCATCGCCAAACACAAGCTTGTTGCGGCCTTTATGCAGCGCACATCGAGTGCAATCGCCGATCTCTTCCTGGATAAGGCGAAGAGCCGACGCGCGATCCCGCTCGATAGCCGCGGAGACGGGCGGAGGTGTAGAAATTGGCTTGCGAGGCGGAATGGAAGTGTTCTCCTCGGAATTGGATTCGACCTGCTGCTTTTCGTTTTGCCCGGTATTCTCGCCGAACGCAGGTCCAGGGCCGGCGCCAACTGGGCGCCGATAAAGATCGGTCAGGCCCAGTTCGCGATAGAAACGCAGACGCGCTTCAAGTGCCTCTCTCGTTCCTGCATCAAGCCTGGACACGACGCGCTACTCCACGATGATCCGACGGCGCGCACTGGCCGCGACTACTGACTCGCTCAAGACCTTATCCTGCGGACTGCCTTCGTCCACTTCGAAGACCAGTGGCCGAGGACGGCGCAGAGCTAGGATCTCATCAAGAATACGATCGGCCAATTTGCGTTTGGACATCTCAGGCATTTCGATCGAAGTTGAGGGGGTGAGAAATGTGGCCGCATTACGGTCCGCGTCGATGCCTACGCCCTCCACCGATACATCGTTCACAACGATGGCATCCGCGCCCTTGCGAAGCATCTTGGCGCGCCCGTTTTCGGTCATGTTCTCGGTCTCGGCGGCAAACCCCACGATAAGTTGGCCTGGCCGGCGCTGTTTTGTCACTTCTGCGAGGATGTCTTCGGTAGGTGCAAGCTCAATTGTCATCGGCCCGGTGCGCTTCAGCTTCTGCTCTGAGACATTCAAGGGACGGTAATCCGCAACCGCCGCAGCCTTGATCACCATTGTGGCCTCTGCCATGCGTCCCAGAACAACCGTGCGCATTTCCTCGGCTGTGGTTACCCGCACAATTTCGCAACGGGATGGCGGATGAATTGCCGTCGGCCCGCTAATGAGAAGTACCTTGGCGCCCCGGCTCTGTGCCGCATCGGCCAGCGCATAGCCCATCTTGCCGCTGGAGCGGTTGCCGATGTAGCGAACAGGATCAAGCGCCTCGCGCGTGCCGCCTGCCGTGACGAGAACAACTTCGCCCGCTAGATCCTTGCGCCTTCCCAGAGAGTTGAACACCACGTCGGCAATGGCATCTGGCTCCGCCATGCGGCCCTCTCCGACCATTCCACACGCTAGATCGCCCGTCCCCGGCTCGACTACCCGCACGCCCCGCTGGCGAAGCGTCTCCAAATTGGCCTGCACCGCAGGATGCTGCCACATGTTCACATTCATCGCGGGCGCAACAAGGACCGGTGCAGGAATAGCCAGGTACATCGTCGTCAGAAAATCGTCTGCGATGCCGTTGGCGAATTTAGCAACAATATTGGCGGTGGCGGGAGCAACGACGAGCGCTTCGGTCCATTGCGCCTCGCCGATGTGTTCAATCGTGGACTCATACGTAGCTTCGTTGCCCGCGGCATCATCCCACAAGCTGCTGATGACTTTGTGCCCGGTAAGCGCGCCGAAGGTAAGTGGTTGCACAAACCGCGTTGCTGCCTCGGTCATCACCACGTGCACTTCAACACCGCGCCGCTGCAGCGCCCTGACAAGTTCAGCCGCTTTGTATGCCGCAATACCGCCGGAGACACCGACCGTGACTCGCATGTTTCGATTGTATGACAGGGAGAGTGAATCACACGTAAGAACCGTAACTGTCGGTGCCGCTGCAGCAACTCTCAAACTGAGCGGTAAGGGACACAAAGAATAGGGTTTCGCAGGATCGTGCGGAGTGGCCCTTCTCTACAGAATCGGAATCCCGGTCTCTGAGACGAGCGGCTTCACGATAGGCTGATCCTTCTTCACATACGCGATCTTGCCCGCGTCGACCTCTTCCTGTGCGATGCGACAAGCTTTGGTTGAGCGGCTGGGCACGAGCGCCGCTGCACCGCTCTGGATCTGGCGAGCGCGGCGTGCTGCCACGAGCACCTTGCGATAATTGGAATCGAAACGAGTCTCAATCGTCATCGGGATCTTCTCCAAAGGGAAGTTGTTGTTGTCCGGAGCCGCCTTCGATCCCGAAAGCCTCCAGCACAGGTTTAAGCCGCTCCCGCGAGTTCGAGAGCCTGCAGCCCGCTGCGACCTCCAACACCCTGCTTGACCGATAAGCAATCGGCTCGGCGTTGCGATAGTATCGCTCAGCCAGCACAATTGCTTCAAGTTGCGCTACTGCCCGGTCAAGAATGTCGTTGATGAGAATATAGCTGTAATCGCGATAATTCTCAATTTCCTTCCTGGCTTCTTCAAGACGGCGGAATACCTCTTCCTCATTCACTACACCTTCCGCCCGGCTCCGATTGCGAAGACGCGTACGGAGAACCTTGGGATTTGGGGGCAGTACAAAAATGCTTACCGCTTCGGGTGTTGCGCTACGCACCTGAGCGGCCCCCTGAACATCGATGTCGAGCAGGAGATCGTGCCCCTGACGGCGTGCATCTTCGAGCGATTGGCGAGCCGTGCCGTAGTAGTGGTTCCCGAAGACTTGAGCATGCTCGAGGAACTTTCCATCCCTTACCATTCTCTCGAACTCTTCGCGGCTCGTGAAGCAATACTCGCGTCCGTTCTCCTCGGAGCCGCGCGGTGGACGCGTTGTCCACGATATCGAGAAATCAACGTCCTTCACCTGTTTGCGCAACTCGCTTACGAGCGTGCTCTTGCCTGAGCCCGATGGAGCCGAAATGATGAACAGAATTCCTGCCACGTGCGATGGTCCCTTTCTTACTCCGCGTTTTGTACTTGCTCGCGCGCCTTCTCAATTTCCGCCTTCATGGCAAGACCAAGCTCCGTAATGCGTGTCCCTTTGCCACCGACTCCACCTGTTTTCGAAAGCAGCGTGTTGGCTTCGCGATTCATCTCCTGCAGCAGAAAGTCGAGTTTTTTGCCGACCTCTCCTCCATTCGTAAGCAATTCCCGGAAGTGCCCGATATGCGTGTGCATCCGCTCGATCTCTTCTGAAATATCGCTGTGATCTACCAGAACCGCAACCTCTTCGAGCAGGCGCTGCCGATTGAACTCATTCCCGGTGGCTGCAGTCAGCCGCTGTGTGAGCCGCTCCTGGTATCGCTGCTCAACCTCGGGCCGCAGCGCCGCAACTCCTTCGACGGTGTCAGCCAGCCGGTCCAGGCACGCGCGCAGAATGTTCTCGAGGGCTTCTCCCTCCCGCGCCCGCATGACCTTCAATTCCTCGAGCAGCGGACCGATGCTACTCACAGCGCTCCCCGTGAGTGCCGTCGCATCTTCCTCGCTATTGCCGCGACTCTCCATCTGCAGCGCGCCCGGCATGCGTAGCACCACATTCAGATCGGGATCGCCCTTGAGCCGGAATGAGGAACGCGCCTGCCGGAATGCCTCGATGTAACCAGCCACCATCTCGCGGTTGTAACCTGCCTTCTGCTGCACTGAGCGATCGATTGAAAGCGTGAGCTCGACGTGCCCCCGAACAAGGTTCTCTTTAAGCACCCTGCGCAATTCCATCTCTAGCGCGTCAAGACCCGCCGGTAAGCGCAGCTGGATATCGAGAAAACGATGGTTCACGCTTTTCACGCTGAGTGTGTAAGCGAGCTGATCGTGCACACGCACCTGCGTGCGTGCAAACCCGGTCATCGAATAGATAGGCATCTTATTGTCCCTCTGCCTCGGCCCAGAGTGTAGGCTGCAACAGTCTGTCGAGTGCGCGTTGTTCGTTCTCAAGGGAGTCTTCCTGCTCCGGCACATCCATGAATTGAAGCTGATATAGGCGCTGATACGTCGGAGACGCTGTCAGCAGTTCTTCATGCGATCCGACCGCCGTAATGCGCCCGCCTTCTAGCACAGCGATTCGATTGGCCCGGCGAATCGTACCCAGTCTATGCGCAATCACTAACGTTGTGCGGCCCTGCATCAAGTTTGAAAGCGCCGCCTGCACCAGAGATTCGCTCTCAGCATCCAGAGCAGATGTCGCTTCGTCCAGAATCAGAATTGGCGAGTCTTTCAGGATGGCGCGTGCGATCGCAAGCCGCTGGCGCTCGCCACCGGAGAGGCGGAATCCCTTCTCGCCGATAACAGTGGCATAGCCCTGAGGCATTTTCATGATGAAATCATGCGCGAGTGCATTCCGAGCAGCCTGCTCTACCAACTCGTTCT
>Ga0157369_10001300_pt1 | contig 31037 bp, 26 predicted proteins | sample C25metaG_FD_113461 | JGI IMG/M metagenome (GOLD analysis project Ga0157369, IMG submission 113461) | Corn rhizosphere microbial communities from Kellogg Biological Station, Michigan, USA - C2-5 metaG | ecosystem: Host-associated > Plants > Roots > Rhizosphere > Soil | place: USA: Michigan... | reverse complement strand
GACTGCGCAAGCTGCAATACGAAGCCCGCGACGCGCAAATCCCCATCATCATCTGCCTGGAAGGATGGGACACGGCCGGCAAAGGCCAGGTCGTCAAGAAGCTCACCGAGCGTCTCGATCCGCGTTTGTTCCGCGTGGTCTCCGGCAAGCCGCCCACGCCGCTCGAGCAGCGCTATCACTTCCTCTGGCGCTACCAGGTCGCGCTGCCCAACGACGGCGAGATGGCCGTGCTCGATCACTCCTGGTACGGGCGCGTGCTCGTGGAGCGCGTCGACCGCCTGGTCAAGCGTTCGCTCTGGACCGACGCCTACCAGCAGATCAACGAGTTCGAGCGCTGGCTCGCCGACGATACCCAGGTGATCGTCAAGTTCTGGATGCATATTTCCAAGAAAGAACAGAAGAAGCGCTTCCGCGAGTGCCTGAAGGATCCGCTCCTGCGCTGGAAGATCACCAAGGAATACAAGCGGCACCATCGGCAGTACAGCCGCTGGGTCGAAGCCGTCGAAGAGATGATCGCCCGCACCGACACGCCGCACGCGCCGTGGACCATCGTCGAATCCAACGACTTGCGTTACGCGCGCGTGAAGGTCTTCCGCACGCTGGTTGCCGCCATCGAGGCCGCGCTCACCCGGCTGAACAAGCTGGAAGCGCTTCCTCCCGCCAAGGTCGTAAAGAAGAAGCCGCGCGCGGTGAAGGCCGCCATGCCCGTCGCCGCCACGTCGGCGACCTCAGGCAACGGCAAGAGCAACGGGCACTCGAAATCTCCCGAGGTGCAGCATGCTTGAAAAGCTCGACATGACCAAGAAGCTGACGCGCGAGGAGTACAACGACGAGATCGGCAAGGTGCAGGTCCGCCTCCGCGAACTCGAGTTCCAGATTTACAAGCAGCAGATCCCCGTCCTCTGCATGTTCGAGGGCTGGGACGCGGCGGGCAAGGGCGGCGCCATCAAGCGTGTCACCGAGATGCTCGATCCCCGCGGCTTCACCGTCTCCGCCTTCGCCGCTCCGAAAGGCGACGAGAAGACGCACCACTACCTCTGGCGTTTCTGGAAGAACATGCCGCGCAGCGGGCACGTCGGCGTCTGGGACCGCACCTATTACGGGCGCGTCCTCGTCGAGCGTGTCGAGGGCTTCTGCCAGGAAGACGAATGGCGCCGCGCCTATCGCGAGATCAACGAATTCGAACAGCACCAGCACAGCTACGGTATGGTGATCTGCAAATTCTGGCTGAATATCACCAAGCAGGAACAGTTGCGCCGCTTCAAGTCGCGCGAGACCGATCCCTATCGCTCCTATAAACTCACCGACGAAGACTGGCGGAACCGCGCGAAGTGGGATGGCTACCAGCAGGCCGTCGAAGACATGATCCTGCACAGCTCCACGCCCTATGCTCCCTGGACCGTCGTCGAAGCGAATAACAAGTACTACGCCCGCGTAAAGGTGGTGTCGACAGTAGTAAAGGCGATCGAACAGCGGCTTAACTAGGACAGATTGTGTGGAGGTAGGACAGATTGTGCGGAGGCGGGCGACCCGCCCGCGATCTGGTACCGCCGGCGTCTCGCCGGCCACGACCGTCTCCATGTATCGGTGCCCCACGGTATGGGTGCCCCACGTTCGCCCTCTTTTGGCTAACGTGGGGCTTTCTCGTGGGGCTTTCTAAGCTCCGGTCGCGTAAGATTCCCGCGACTGGAGGCCCGCCGCCCTCGGCGGGCTCAACTGGATATGCGACGAACCTCCATCTCGCTCATCGCACTGCTGCTGGCCCTTCCCGCCATTGCGCAATCCGCGCCGCGAACCCGCATGGTCATGCCTCCTTGCCGCGCCTTCGTCCAGAACTTCTACGACTTCCACGTCGCTCACGGCTCGAACTTCGAGAAGACGTTTAAGCTGAAGCGGACCGCCCTCTCACTCGATCTCGCCAACGCGCTCGCCGCCGACCTTGCCGCGTCGCGCAAAAATGCCGATGAGATCGTCGGGCTCGATTTCGATCCGTTCACCAACTCTCAGGATCCCTCGCCGAAATACCGAGTCGAGAACACCAACGGCGATACCGGACATTGCTTCGCCGAGGTCCACGGCCTCCCCTCTGATCACAAAGGCAAGCCGGACGTGACCGCCGAACTCCGGTTCGCGAACCGCTCCTGGAGATTCGTGAACTTCCACTACGGCCGCGACAACGGTCCGGAGAATGAGAACCTGCTGAGCATCCTGCGCACATTGAAGCGCGACCGGGAAAAGGATCACAGCAAATAGTTGCGATCGGTTGTAGACTTCCGCGTCCCCAACCTGAGAGGAACGATACTCATGAATGCCGTCCGTCGTCTGCTCGTTTGTCTGATTGTGTCGCTCATCGCCGTCGCTGGTTTCGCGCAGGACAAAGACGCTCAAGGCTGCAAAGACTCGCCCCTGATCACGCGCTTTCCCGGCAGCTTCATCGCGAAGTGCTCCGACAAGCCTGACGACGTGGCCCGCATGCGCATGGGTCCCAACAAGAAGGACAAGGAAATCGCCGGTGAGGTGCACTACCTCAACTATCGTTTTCCCACCGCGACCGCCAAGGCGGAAGTGGTGCGCAACATCACCACCGCGCTGCGCAACGCCGGCTTCACCGCCGACTACGACTCCGGCAGCTACGGCGATTCCACCTGGCACAAAGGTAAGACGTGGGTTTTCGCTGCCGTCGCCGGCAACGGAACCTACGAGTTGACCATCGCCACCGAGACCGCGCTCACGCAGGAAGTCGTCGCCGACGCGGCTGCGCTCTCCAGCGGACTCGCCGCCACCGGCCACATTGCCGTGTACGGCATTCACTTCGACACCGGCAAGTCCGACATCAAGCCCGAGTCGGCAGCGGCGTTGAAGGAAATCGCGAACCTGCTCCAGCAGGACCCGAAGCTCAAGCTCTACGTCGTCGGACACACGGACAACGTTGGCGCGCTCGCTTCGAACATGGAACTCTCGCGCCAGCGTGCGGCGGCCATCGTGCAAGCTCTGACCACGACGCACAACATTGCCGCAGCCCGTCTCGCAGCGTTCGGCGCCGGCCCGTATTCTCCCGTCGGCTCCAACGATTCGGAAGACGGACGCGCCCAGAACCGCCGCGTCGAGCTCGTGAAGCAGTAGCTTCGCCGGCGAACCGTCAGTTCTGTCCGCTTCCGGACACTTGTGTCCCGTCTCCGAACACGCACTTCCGCGCGGTCCGCGGTCATCGCTCGCAACCCGCTCTAATCGCGCCACTTACAAGAAATCTGTGTTTGGGCACTGCCTTGCGATAACCAATGCGGAGTTGGCACGTTTATCACTATGGCGGCACAGACACTTCTCTTGAACCCGGCTATCCAATCCGTAAAGCCCGTTCCCGACGCTGATCGCGACTGCGTACTCGTCGCCGACGATCAGCCCGACATTCGCTACGCGCTCTCACTCCTGCTGCGCTCTGCCGGGTACGACGTCCACACCGCCGACGGCCCCGATGCCGTGGTCACCGCCGTCGCCGACAAGCACGCTGACCTGGTCCTGATGGATCTGAATTACACGCGCTGCACCACGACCGGCGGCGAAGGCCTCAACCTGATCGGACGCATCCGCGCTCTCGACTCCACGCTCCCCATCCTCGCTATGACGGCCTGGGGCACGGTCGATCTCGCCGTCGACGCCATGCGTCGTGGCGCCGCCGATTTCGTTCAAAAGCCCTGGAGCACGCAACGGCTGCTGGAAAAAGTTCGCTCTCTGCTCGACCTGCGCCGTCTCGCGCGTAAAGCGCGTATCGAGGAAGAAGTGGAAGTCGGCGAAGCAGTTGCCATCCAGCGCAAGCTGCTTTCGTTCGACGCTCCTGACTCGCGCGATTGCGAAATCAGCGGCATGTCGCGCGCGTTGCGCTTCGTCGGCGGTGACTACTGCAAGGTCGATCGTATCGCCGACCGCCGTGTCGCCATCTCGATCGCCGACGTCGCCGGCAAGGGTGTTCCCGGCGCGATGCTCGCATCGAGCCTGCGCGCGGCGCAAAAGCCGCTGCTCGGCCGGCAGCCTGCCGATCTCTGCGCCGCCGTCAACGCCGCCATGGCCGAGGTCACTCCGGAAGGGAAGTTCATCTCGTTCTTCTACGGCGTGCTCGATTTCGCAACCCGGACGCTGACCTACAGCAACGCCGGACACAATCCTCCGCTGCTGGTGCGTCCCGACGGACAGGTGCAGGCGCTCGAGGCGGGCGGCGCGGTGCTCGGATATTTTGCCGACTGGAAGTATGAGGAATCCCAGGTTGCGTTGCAGCCCGGGGATCGCCTGGTGCTATTCACCGACGGCATTCTCGAAGCGGAGAACGCCGCGCACGGCGAATTTGGCGCCGAGCGTCTGGCTGACTTCGCTCGCCAGTCGCGCCACCTCTCCGCGTCCGAGATGCAGCGCGCGCTCCTTGGCATGGTCTCAGCCCACTGCGACGGCTCATTCCAGGACGATGCCACGCTGGTCGTTATTGCCGTTCTCTAACCGCCGTCCGGCACGGAAAGGAAGCTCCCGATGCCCGTCTTTCGCGATCTTCGTCATGCCTTGCGGATGTTGGGCAAAGCTCCCGTTTTTACGCTGGTATCCGTAGCGCTGCTCGCCATCGGGATGGCCGCCACCCCGGCCGTCTTCAGTTTCGCCGACGCGCTCTTCTGGAAGCCGCTCGACGCGCCACACTCCGAGCGCCTGGTGCGCGTCTTCATCAACGACGGAAAACAGGTTGGCGGTACCTTTTCCTATCCCGAGTTTCGTGACCTGCGCGATCACACCCGCGTCTTCGAGGAAATGGCGGCGGAGTATCCCACCGCGCCATTGCACGTCGTTGATGAGAACGATTCGCGCGAGCACAACGGCGCCGTCGTAACTGCGAACTATTTTTCGATGGTCGGCGTTAACCCACTTCGCGGACGCTTCTTCCGCGCTGACGAAGACGCGGTCCCCGATCGTGATCCGGTTGTCGTTATCAGCGCCCGTCTCTGGCACAGCCGCTATGCAGGCGAGCCCTCCATTCTCGGCCGCGAAATCTCCATCAACGGCGTCGCTTTTCGCGTCATCGGCATCGCCCCGCAGAATTTCCTCGGCGATGAACCCGGCATTGCCTCGACCGAACTTTGGATTCCGACTGCCATGCTGCATGTCGGCTATCGCTGGTGCGACGCCTACGCCGGCCTCGACTGCGCGCCGCTGCACATCTTCGGGCGGCTCGCCGCCGGCCAGACCGTCGCCGCTGCTCAAGCCGAACTTAATACCATCGCGGCTGCCGCGCATCTGCCCGCTGTAGCGGACAGGCAGCAACTCGTTGTGTCGCGGGCAGTGGGAGTGCGACCCGACCAGCAGGCCGAACTGGCGCCGCAACTGCGCCTTCTGATGGCTATCGCTCTCCTGCTCTTGCTCATCGCGTGCGCGAACGTCGCCGGACTTCTCCTCGCGCGCGGTGTTGCGCGCCGGCGCGAGGTCGCGGTTCGTCTCGCGCTCGGCGCTCGTCCCATCCGCATCGTCGGCCAATTTCTCACCGAGAACCTCCTGCTCGCGATGCTTGGCGCGGCTCTCGGCCTGGTCCTCGGCCTCTGGCTGCGCGACAGTTTTGTCTCCCTGTTTTCTCTTCAAGGCGAGGGCGGCTACGCTTTCTACGACGTCCGTGTCGACTGGCGAGTCATGGTCTTCTCCGGTGCCGCTGCGCTCGTTACCGGTCTGCTCTTCGGATTGCTTCCCGCCATCCGTGCCATCCGCTGCGACGTGGTCGAAGACTTGAAGTCCGGCGCCGCCGGAGGCATCGGATTGCAGCGCGGTTCGCGGTTGCGCGATCTGCTCGCCGCCGGACAGGTTTGCCTCTCGCTGGTGCTGCTCGTCGCCGCCGGCCTGATGGTTCGCAGCGCCCAAGGAATCCTCAGCGGAGCCAACTTCGATCCTCAGCACGTCGTGTTGCTGCGGTTGCGACCGCGGCTGGTGAAGTACACGCCAGCGCAGTCTGAAGCTTTCTACGCCGCGGTGGCGGATAGACTTCCGCAAATCAGCGGCGTCGAGGACGTCGCTTTCGGCGTCGGCGGCTCCGGCTTGCTTTGGATGCCCCGCACCGGGCCGGTGATGAAGCTCAGTACTCCCGGGCAGGCCGATACCCCCGTTCGCGTGCTGCCGGTCAACGACACTTTCTTCGCGACGCTTCGCATTCCCCTGTTGCAAGGTCGCGTCTTTGGCACGCGGGACCGCGCCGGCACATCTCGGACTCTGGTAGTGAATCAATCCGCGGCGAAGCGCTATTGGCCTGCGTCCAGCGCTCTCGGTCAGGTTCTTGTCCTGGACGGCCAGCCTTACAGCGTGGTCGGTGTCGTTGCGGACTTGGGTCTCCACAGCTTGCGTGAAACCGCTTCGCCCCAGCTCTACTCCGCCTTCTGGCAGAACACTCCTGGAAGCGCGGGCGACGTTCGCATGGCCATTCGCGTCGAAGGCGATCCCGGCGCCGCGCTACCCCGGCTGCATCAGGTGATTTCGTCCATCGACCCTCGCGTTCCGCTGGCGGAGGAGATGACGCTCACCGACCAGGTCAAGTCGTACTACGCTGCCGTGTGGCTTGCCCGGTCTGCCACCGTGTGGTGTGGCGTGCTCGCCCTGGTGCTGAGCGCCGTCGGACTCTACAGCGTGCTGGCCTTTGCGGTTCGCTCGCGGACGCGCGAGATCGGTATGAGGGTCGCGCTCGGCGCGCGTCCCATCGACGTCATCAAGCTTGTCGTCGGCCGAGGACTGAGGATCTGTGCCTTCGGGACCGCGGGCGGACTTGTGCTCGCAGTGTCGACGTGGAGATTGCTAGCCAATCTGATCTATGGCGTTCGAGGCTTCGACGTGCTCGCGTTCATCGTCGGCCCGGCCGCGCTGCTCCTGGTCACGCTGGCTGCAACGTGGCTGCCGGCGCGGCGTGCGGCGCAAGTCGATCCCATGAGCGCCCTGCGCTACGACTAGACGCGATCGAGGCTACTTCTTCTTCGTCTTCCCCTTCGAAGTCTTCGCCGCCGCAGGCGCGGGTGCCTCGCGCTTGATCTTGTCCACGATGGTGTAGAGCAGCGGTCGGTCCTTGTCCTTCACTTCCTGCCATTGATTCGTGGCGACCACGAAGATCGTCGGCGTTACTTCGAGCTGGACCGCTCGCGCCAGGTCGACCTCCTTCTGGATGTCCGCCGCGATCTTCCCTTGCGGATCGAGAATCATCGGCAGTTCGATCTTGTGGCTCGCCGTGAAGCGATCGATATACGACCTCAGATTGCCCTTGGTGATCTGCGGTTGGTTCTGGAAGATGTATTCGCGGAACGGGTCGCTCATCGCGCGCCCATACTTCTGCTCGACGTAGCGCGCCGTCACCGTCGCATCGTACGCCCACGGATGCGCTGGGTTGGGAATGTCGTGAACCACCAGCGGGACTTTATAGACTTCGGAGGCTCCCTTCAGTTGCGGCGCCACCCGCGCGCAAGCGGGACATTCGAGGTCCTCAAAAACAATGATCGCCACGCTCGCGCCGGCCGGCGGTTTCAGCACCGAACCGTTCGCGGCGCCTGCCGCGGTCGCCATCGTCAACGTCAGAAGGAAAAACCCGAACGCCTGCATCACTCTCGTAATCACGCCCGTATGTCTCACGCGAAACCAGCTCCTTCTTTCGATCGCATGAATCTTGCGAGTGTACACACTCGATACACCGGCGACTATGTTCAAATAGCCCGATGCCATTCGACGTCCTGTTCGACGAGGGCGAGCCTTCCGCGACCGACCACGCGGCCTATGCCCGCTACGGCAAGCTCGGTTTTCCCGAGCCGCCCGCCGGGCGCCCGTGGATTTACTCGAACTTCGTCCAGACGCTCGATGGCGTCGCCTCGCTGCGCGGCAAGTACGCCAGCGGCTTTCACATCTCGCAGTCGGAAGACGACCGCTGGCTCATGGACCTGCTGCGCGCGCATGCCGACGCAATCCTGATGGGCATCGGAACGCTCGTCGAGGAGACCGAAATGTCCGCCTCGCGCGGGCCTGTTTTCCGCATCATGGACGAATCGTGCCGCGGCCTTCGTCGCGCGCTCGGGCGCGGACGCGAAAAGAACATCTTCGTTACCGCCGGACGCGCCATTGACCTCTCTTCGTACCGCGTCTTCGACGGCGAGCACGTGGATCCTGTCGTCTTGACCACGCGCGATGGAGAAGAGAAGCTGCGCAAGGCGAATCCGGATCTCAAAGCGCAGGTCGTCGTTGCCGGGGACTCGCTGCTGGTCGATCTTCCGCTGGCTATGCGGCTCCTGCGCGATCAGCTCGGCATCCGCTACCTGCTATGCGAAGGCGGCCCGACACTCTATGGGCACATGTCGCTCGCGGGGCTGATGGACGAGAAGTTCGTCACCGTCTCTCCGGTCGAAGTTGGGCTTCGCATCCCGAAGGAGCAGGAGCCAAGCGCCTCCGAAGCCGCGAATCCTCCGCTCTATCGGCCTACGGTCTTTGACGCGCCCGGCTTCGTGAAGGAGAACGCGCCCTGGTGGCGCTGGATGAGCTGCCGCAAGGTGGGAAACCACCAGTTCAGCCGGTACCGCAGAGTTCCGAGTTCCGAATTCCGAGTTCCGAGTTAAAGAGAGAGAACTCGAAACTCGAAACTCGCTATGGTCCTGTCAGCGGCGGCGGAGCCGGAGGTTCGTTCTTGCCGGTCTCTTTGCGCAGGTCTGTAACGGTGCCTTCGCCGGGAGGGACGTTCGACTTCGCTTCGAGTTTCTTCAGGGCGCGGATGATCTCGTCACGGTCGCGGCCCGTGTACTCGAGCGCGAAGCGCGTCAGCGCGAGCGTGACGATGTCGGAGTGGTGCATCTTCTCCAGCCCGCGCAGCCTGGTAAGGTCGAGCCACAGCCGATGCACAAGCGCGACGTCTTCGCTCTTCATCGTCGGCGTATGCGGCCCGATGCGGTAAGTCTGGACCTGCTTGTCCGGCGAGACCACCTGGAAGACGAACTGCCGCTTGTTGCCGCCCATGCCCTCCCAGGCGCGCCCGAGATAGAACGCCTGCTCCGTGCCAGTCATCTTCGATGACAAGCCCGCGATCACGGCGGATGACTCCAGCTGGCTCGCAGTCTGCACGATCGCGGCCCACACGTCGCGCGCCGGAACCACCAGCAGTGAGATGCGCTTGCCGTAGCTTTCCGCAACCGACACCGCTCGCGTGAACAGCGTCTGCTCGTAGTCGCTGAAGATCTGCTCCATCGACAGGTCGTATTCGCCCGCGCCGGGACCGGTCAGCCGCGCGGCCATCGCCACCACGTCGATATCGTCGGTGTTGGTGTGCTCCAGCACCCAGCGCAAGTGGTGCAACGCGTTGTAGTCACGGATGGCGACCAGCACGTTCCCGGGCCGGAGTCCAACTTCGACCCTGTCCAGCTTGTCGGATTGCAGAAGCTGGAACTGGTCTTTCATCTGCTTCTCGGCGTGCCGGAACTTCTTCATGTTGATCTTTTCCGATACGGTGAAGATCGCGAAGAAGACGCCGGAGAAGATCAAGCCGGAAATCGTGGCTACCGACTTGGTCATCAGGTTGACGATGGCAGTCGATAGGAGAACCAGGAACACGGACGCGAGCCCGAGCGGAATCTCGCGCTCGCCGATCCGGATGTTGGGTGGAACCTTCTAGCCGCGCGGCCCGTGATACTTGAAACGCAGCACCAGCATGGCCAGGCTGTTGAAGGTGAAGCTCCAGATCACGCCGAAGGCATACGCTTCGCCAAGCACGTACACGTCGCCGCCGCTCAGCAGGATGGTGACTACCTGGAAGATGGCCACCATATTGATAATGCGGAAACTCGTGCCGTACTTGCGATGCGGACGGCGAAACCAGTCTGTGAGCACCCCGTCTTCGGAGACGCGGTTCAGTACGCTGTTCGCGCCGATCATGGCGGTGTTCACGGCGCCGGACAGGATGAGGAAGCCGACGACCACGACAAAGGCGCGGAACAGTAGCCGGAGCAGCAGAGGCCCGGCCTGGTACATCGCCAGCCCGGCGATCAGGTTGTCCTTGTAGATGGGAACGCGCACTGCGTCGGGAACGAGCATCACTGCGAGCAGGCTGGCGCCGCCCGTGAAGACGAAGCTGTAGATGGCTATGATGAGCGCCGCGCGTTTCAGGTTCTTGAGCTTGGGATGCGCGATTTCCCGGTTCACCTGCGCCAGCGTCTCTTCGCCGCTCATCGCCAGCACGGAGTGACCGAAGGCGGCGAGGATGCCGAATAGTCCGAAGATTGCGCCGAAGTTAAAGCGCATTTCTCCGGTCGCGGCAGCGTCCGGCGAAGGCGGGGAAGGCTGGACGATGTGAGTGTTCTTCAGAAAGCCGAGCGCGGTGGAGTCAAAGTGCAGGTTCTCGGCCTTGGGCAACGGTGGCAGGTGGGCCGGATTGCCATGGGCAGCGTTGTAAACGAGCGTGAAAGCCGACCATCCGAGCAGCAGCACCACCATGATGGTGGTGATCTGCATGACGCGCAGAGCCTTGTCGCTCGACTCCTCGATGCCCTTGATGTTTTCCCACCAGTAAAAGAGGGTGACCGACAGCGCGAACCAGACAGCAAGGCGGTTGTCGAAGAGTTTGGGATTGGCGATCAGCTGCAGGACCGCCGGCGAGAGGATGTGATGCGACACGCCGGCGGAGATCAGCTCGCGAATGAGCCCGGCGATGTATTGACCGGCCGACACTCCGGAAATCGGGCCGGTCAGAATGTAGTCGAACATCAGCGCCGAAACGCTGAGCTTGGCGAGTCCTCCACCGAGGGCTTCCTTTACGACGCGGTAAACGCCGCCCCGGACGAACATGGAGCAGCTCTCGATGTACACGGCGCGTACCGTAAGGCTGAAGAGCATGACCGCGAGAATCAGCCAGGGCGCGGACTTGCCCACGGCTTGCTCCGCGATGCCACCCGCGTAAAACGCCGACGAGCCAAGATCATTGAGCACGATCGCAGCCGCGCGCCAATAGGAAATGAACGTCAGCATCACGGAGGTCGCGACTACGATACGGACGCGGCTCACGTCCGATGGCGGGCCGAGTTGGGCGTTCGATGACATCGCGCTGAATGTTCAGTTCGGGTCAGACCGCATTGGATTCGCCGGCCGGCGTTTCCGCAGGATTGCTATCGTCGGCGGTCGCGACTACGGAGATCAGATCCACGGCCGTGAGCAGCCAGACGGTTACGGATCCGCAGATGCCGACGACAAACATAATCTCGAGAATGCGGATAAGCAGCGTCACGAACGTGTCCATGCGTCGCATTGTAGCCGAGATCGCACGTGGGTTTTGTGACGGCGTATACGGAGGCGCTCGGCGCTTTGCTACACTGCCCGGGTGCGCGACATCGATACGACTTCCTGGGGTCTCGCCGCGCTCTCCGGCGTGCTCCAGGTTCTGGTGTTTCCGCTGCCCGGACAATATTGGCTGTGCTGGGTCGCGCTGGCGCCGCTGATTGTCGCCATCCTAGGCGCGCGGAGCCGCGACGTGGTTCTGCTCGACGCATCCGGCTCGGATTTGCGCCCGCTGCGACTGCGCTCCGGCTTCCTGATCGGATACCTGAGCGGAGTGATCTGGTACGGCGGAACCTGCTACTGGGTCTACCACTCGATGCACGCCTATGGACGCTTGTCGGCACCCGTGTCGGCGGGCATTCTCGTCCTCTTCTGTCTTTATCTTGGCCTTTATCACGGGCTATTCGGATTTCTGGTCGCACTGGCCGCGCGGAGAAGAGCGGCGGGCATCGGTCGCGCGCTGCTGCTTGCGCCATTCCTGTGGGTCGCGGTTGAACTGGCGCGGGCGCGCATCACCGGTTTTCCCTGGGATCTGCTCGGAACGGCGCAAGTGAACAACATCCCGCTGACGCGGCTCGCGACTGTGACCGGCGTGTACGGACTGTCCTTCGAGATCGCGTTGATCAACACGGCCTTCGCGGCAGCGTTTCTGGTGCCGCGCAGCAAGCGCGTGACCCTGTTCCTGGCGGCGGTGGGCACAGCGGGGATGCTGCAAGCGGGAGTGTTCGTGAACCCGCGGCCCGCGGTGTCGGATCACATTGCCGTGCTGGTGCAGGAGAACATCCCGATCCTCGATGCGTCGGATTGGACGCCCGACTTTTTCCAGAAGACGATCGTCAGCCTTTCCACGATCAGCGTCTCAGGCGCGCTCGACGCGCAGCGCACGCAGGGAATTCCTGGGCTGGTGGTGTGGCCGGAGTCTCCCGCGCCGTTCTTTGCCACCGATCCCAACTTCCATCGCGACGTCAGCGCGGTCGCGAAAGCCGCGAACGCGTACATCGTGGCGGGAAGCCTGGGAATGAAATACGTCGGCGATCCGAAGCGGCCGCCGGAGCTGTACAACTCCGCCGCGCTAATCGGCCCGAACGGCGATTGGGTTTCGCGCTATGACAAAGTTCATCTCGTGCCGTTCGGCGAGTATGTGCCATACAAGTCGCTGTTCGTGTTCGCGGAGAAGCTCACGCGCGAGGTCGGCGACTTCACGCCTGGAACCGACCGAAGAGTGCTCGACCTGGGCGCATACCGGATCGGGGCGTTCATCTGCTACGAGTCGGTTTTCCCCGACGAGATCCGCGAATTCGCCGCGCGCGGCGCGCAAGTGCTGGTGAACATCTCCAACGACGGCTGGTTCGGCGCAAGCGGCGCGCCCAGTCAGCACCTGAACATGGCGCGCATGCGCGCCATCGAGAACCGCCGCTGGCTGCTGCGCGCGACGAACACCGGGATCACCGCGTCCATCGATCCTTACGGCCGGGTAGTGGCGCGCGCGCCCGCGAATGAGCGTGTGGAGGTGCAAGCGCCGTACGCGCTGATCTCCAGCACCACGTTCTACACCCGTCACGGCGACTGGTTTGCGTGGCTGTGTGTGATAATTTCGATAGCAGGGCTGGCGCTGCGTGTTCGCGCTTCCGCCTCAGGTCGCATGATATGGAGCAAGGATCCTCAGACAAGCGTTTAGAAGAGCTGGAACGCGAGTACACGCCGCTCCAGGCGAAGGTTCGCGACCTGCGGAGCTATCTTTGACGCCGAACGCCTCCGGCGGCAACTAGCGGAAATCGAAAAGAAAGCCTCCGACCCGAACCTGTGGTCGAACCCAACGGAATCGCAGCGGGTCATGCGCGAGCGCAAACGGCTGGAATCCGCGCTTGCAACCGACGCGGAACTCGGACGTCGCGCCGACGACATCCAGACCTACATCGACCTGGCAAAAGAGGGCGAGAGTGCCCTGCCGGAGCTGGAGCGCGAAATCGTTTCGCTGCGCACCTTTGCCGAAAGGGTCGAGACCGAGACGCTGCTTCACGGCGAAACCGACCACTTGAACGCCATCGTCACCATCCATCCCGGCGCGGGCGGAACCGAGTCGCAGGACTGGGCAGACATGCTTCTGCGCATGTACCTGCGCTGGGCCGAGCGCCAGGGATTCGAAGCGGTGTTGAACGACTACCAACCGGCGGAAGAGGCGGGCATCAAGTCTGCTACCTTCACGGTCAGCGGCGAGAGCGCCTACGGACTGCTGACCAGCGAGATCGGCGTACACCGGCTGGTGCGCATTTCGCCGTTCGACCAGGCGAAGCGGCGGCACACGTCGTTTGCCAGCGTGTTTGTCTCGCCGGAAATCGACGAGTCGATCGAGATCAACATCCGCGCGGAGGACCTGCGGATCGACACCTATCGCTCCGGCGGAAAGGGCGGGCAGCACGTGAACACCACCGACTCGGCGGTGCGGCTCACGCACGCGCCGACGGGCATCGTCGTCGCCTGCCAGAACGAGCGCTCGCAGCACAAGAATAAGGAGCGCGCGATGAAGATCCTGCGCTCCAAGCTCTACGAGTTCGAACTGGAGAAGAAGCGCGCAGTCACGAAAAAAGTGGAAGACTCCAAGCTCGACATCGACTTCGGATCGCAGATCCGCTCGTACGTCCTGCAACCCTACCGCATGATCAAGGATCACCGCACCAAGATGGAGGTCGGCGACGTCGACCGCGTGCTCGATGGCGATATCAACCCGTTCATCCGCGCGTATCTGCTGGGACGGAGAGACGAATCCGGAGCGAAGTAGTGAGTAGCGAGCAGTAAGTAAGACCGCGTGTCCCATCGCTCGCTACTTGCTTCTCATGACTCGCTACTATTGAGCCGGCTGGATGTCTTCCATGCGGCTGAAGAAGAGGTCGATCTTGCGCTCGTCCTCGCCGGAGACGCTGGTGAACTCGACGGCCACCACTCCCGCGTCATACCGCATGACGTTCGCCTTGGCGTAGAACCATCCGGAGTCGGGGTGCCTTGGATCGAGCAGGACCTGGACCTCCAGTTCGGATCCGATCGGCAAAGGGCGCGCGCAGCGGAAGGCCAGGCTGTGCGCCGACATGTCGACGCTCGTCGTGAGAGTGAGCGGCGGCGACGGCCCAAACATCACGTCGAGCCTAATCGCCCGGCGCGAAAAGTGTCGGCGCTCTTGCTTGAATGGCCAGATCATTGCCTAACGCCAGCATAGACCTGTTTCCAGGCGAAAGCAGTGCAAACGTACCAAGGAAGTATCTATGTAGCCGACAGGCAGCCCGAAGCCGTTCACGGCGGAGGCGCTGAGACGCGGAGATACAAAGCCGGCCGCTGATTGCGCAGAGGAACGCAGATGATCTTTGTTGTGTTTGCTGATCTGCGGAAATCCGCAGTTAATCCGCGGTAAAGAAGTTGCTTTTGCCTTTCGCCTGCGCTGCGGTAATGTCGAGACGTGAAGAAGACGCCCTTCGTCATCATTCTTACTTTGTTTCTATGCGCGTGTGCTTCCGCGCAAACCGCCGAGCAGATCAGCGCGATCTTCTCCGACCTCACGCCGGACGCTCCTGGTGCGGCGGCGCTCGTCCTGAAGAATGGCAAAACGATCTTCGAGCATGGCTATGGTGTCACCGACCTGCGCACCAAGACGCCCATCGACGCGCACACGGACTTTCGGCTGGCATCGTTCAGCAAGCAGTTCACCGCCATGTCGATCATGCTGCTGGTGCACGACGGCAAGCTGCGCTACGACGAGACGCTGTGCGACGTCTTCCCGGATTTTCCTGCCTATGGAAAGACCATCACGATCCGCAACATCCTCAACCACACGTCGGGGCTCGTCGCGTACGAAAACGTGATGGATAAGCGGTACGCCGGCGTGCCGGACGAGCGGATCCCGCAGATCCACGACGACGGCGTGCTCCAGATCATGAAGCAGCAGAGCGGCACGAAGTTTCCGCCGGGATCGAAGTGGGAGTACAGCAACTCGGGCTACGTCGTGCTCGGGATGGTGGTAGAGAAGGCTTCCGGCATGCCGTTCGGCGAGTTCCTGCAAAAGCGCATCTTCGCGCCGCTTGGCATGAAGAACACGCTCGCCTATGAGAAGGGCAAGAACGAAGTTCCGCACCGCGCCTATGGGCACAGCTCGGTGAAGGGAACCGGCGGCTGGAAAGAAACCGACCAGAGTTCGACGTCGGCGACGCTGGGCGATGGCGGCATCTACACGAATCTGGAAGACCTGAAGAAGTGGGCCGACGCGCTCGACCACAACAAACTGCTCTCCGCCGAGGAGATGAAACCGGCGTACGCGCCGGTTGTGGTGCCGCGTAAAGCGCCTGACGTCAACGCCGTCGAAGACGGCAAGAGCGACTACCAGGAGCCGTGGGACAAGGCGAATCCGGCGTACGGCTTTGGCTGGTTTCTCGATCCGTTCCAGGGACATCGCCGCATCTTCCACGACGGCTCCACGATCGGCGGCAAGACCACGATCCAGCGCCTGCCGGATGATGGGATCACCGTCATCATCCTGTCGAACCGCGGGAACTTCGATCCGGGGAAGCGGACGGAGAAGATACTGGGATTGTTCGTCAGCCCCCAAGGCGTGGCATCGAAACAGACACAGTAAAGCGTCGTAATGTTGTTGAAGAAGTTGTTCTTGAGGAAAACATGGCTGCCCTGATCGATGCGATTGACGTAAAACGCAAGACGTACTTCGAGTTTGAGAATGCACCGTACGTTTGTCTGGAAGCGGAAGTGTCCACTCCGAGCGCAAGAGGTGCGCAGACGCTGGTTCGCCTGAAGATGCGCAATCTGCTGACGCGCGCGGTTTTCGACAAGGCATTCAAGGCGAGCGACAAATTCAAAGAGCCCGACCTGCAGGACGTCGACGCGTCCTACCTGTACAGCGACGGCGACGGCTCCCACTTCATGGACCAGGAGAGCTTCGAGACGGTCACGCTGTCGCGCGAGATGATGGGGAACGCCCTGGACTTCTTGGTGGAAGGCGCCATCATCCAGTTGCAGAAGTACAACGGCAATCCGATCGGGCTGCAGCTTCCCACGCATGTGGACCTCGATGTCACTTACACCGAGCCGGGTGTGAAGGGTGACACGTCGAGCGGCAGCGTCACCAAGCCGGCGACGCTCGAAACCGGTATCGAGATTCGCGTTCCTCTCTTCATCAAGCAAGGTGAGAAGGTAAAAGTCTCGACCGAGACGCGGGAATTCGCGGGACGGGCGTGATCCATGTTTGTCTGGTTAGTGGAATGCAAGACGTGCGTACAGCGGTTTCCCATAAAACCTCGCGCGATTGTTCCCGGAAAGAGCACAGACCAACTCATTCCCGGAGCCGATCGGGCGAGCTTCGAATGTCCGCACTGCCACGACGTGCACGAATACACGACTGACGATTACATCCCGGGGGAAGGACGGCTGCGAAGCTGACGTTTGCCGGGTCAGCGGTCGGGGCCAGATTCGTCTTTCCCTTTTTCTTTCGGCACGACTCCGAGGAACCTTCCGGTTGCCCCAAGCGCGCGTTTGATGGAATTCCCGGTTTTCTTCTTGCCGACGTCCACGCCTCGTCCAGCGTGCTGGCCCGCGGTTCCCAGCGCATCCCCCGTGTGTTCCTCGACGGAAGCGCTTCTGCCGATGACGCCGCGCATGGCGCGCTGCGACATGGGCTGCGCAAGCGGCGCCGCTCCGGCGACGAGGAGTGCATCAGGGAAATTGGTCTGCATCTTCCGCTGCAGAGGCCAGTTCGGTGATGCCGTCCATTCCGCACCGTTCATAGGCCGGCCTGGCTCGCCGAGGTTCACGACCACGGTCGGCGGGATTGCGACCATGGCCTCACAGTGGTCCCCGCCGCAGCCGGCGCGGCAGTCCTCCGGCGAGAGATAGGAGGCATGCTTTCCGTTTGAGATCCAGACCGTTGCGCCGCGTTCGCTGGCTCCGAGCCGCTCCGCGGGCACATAACTGCTGACATCGCAGACTGTGTCTTCGTGCGCCGCCGCGTACCATGTGCGCGCCGTCCACTGCGGTGCGGGCGCCACGATTGCGGGCGCAGCAATCAGCACCGCCACGTGCTCGGCATCGAGGTCGTGCCCATGCTTGCCGCAGTCGCGTCCCCAGAGATGGTAGTAGTGGATTTCCGCCAGCTCGACACCGGCATCGCTGCCACGGCGAAACACCTGCCCGTAAATGGTGGCGTTGCGCGCGATGAGATGCGGCGCGGGAGTCGCCGCGGTAAATTCCGCGGGAAGCTGGTCGCAATCGCGGCTCCCGACCATGAAAACCGGCCGGAAGCGCTCGAGAAGCGAGGCCTCCAGGACATCATCGATTCCATCGCGATCGGCGTCGCTTATGACAGCAGATTGTTGCGGCGGAGCATTCGGAAGCGCGACAAACAGCGCGAGTATGCCGGCGAGAAGCCACGGGCCCATTCTGCGATGTTACATGAGGCTTGCGCGGCCGGATGCGGCACGCGACCGCGATGGGTGAAAGTTTCTAGTCCCCGAACGCTTCCGCCAACTGCTGTCCGGACCGGCGATTCCGCTTAGCGCGGTGGATCGCCATGCGTGCGAGTTCATCCGCCTCGTGGTTGTGCTCGCGTCGAATGTGAGTCAGCGTGAAGGCTTCGAAGGTTCCGATGAGCGAGACGCAGACCTGGTAGATCTGGCGGAGCAGGGGACTCTGGCAGGAATAGTGTCCGTTGATCTGGCGGACGACGACTTCGGAATCGCTGAAGACGCGCAGGCGCTTGCAGCCGTTGTTCACCGCATAGCGCAACGCCGCCAGCAAGGCGGCGTATTCGGCATAGTTGTTGTCGTGGGCGCCGATCGGCTCGCTGATTTCCACGCGATTGTCGGCGTGCTGGATAACGACTCCGATGCCCGCGGGTCCCGGATTACCGTGCGAGCCGCCGTCGATATACGCAACTGCTTCCGCCATCAGTTGCGAGTATACACAAAATTTTTGTGGATCGATCCCTTTATCGTAGTTGTTGTACCCAGTTGGTAAAAGCGCTACGATACTCACCCTTTCTTCGATGCCCGAAAACGGGGCAGAGTTGAGAGCTGGAGCGCCGGGAAACGTCATCGGCCACGCAAGCCGTGCAACCCGCCGCGACGCACGTCAGCCAAATGAGGCGAACGTGCGGACAAGGAAGCCCGAATGCGAAAGGTCGTCACCATCCATCCATCCGGCCGGCTGGCAAGCGCGCTCGTCGACCGCATGAATGAGCTGGAGCTCAGCATCAAGGACGTAGCTGCGCGCTCCGGCCTCACCTACGAGCACATCCGCAAGCTGGTCAAAGGCGAAGCCTACCCGTCACACCTGGCGCTCAAGGAACTGTGCCAGGAACTGGCGCTCGATCAGCCCGCCATGGAACAGCTCGCCATTGCCGATCGCCTGGAAAAGAAGTACGGCGGAATCCCGCACGCGCTCGCCGGACGTCATCCGGAACTCTCGCTGCTCGCGCGCTGGTGGGACCTGCTGACGGAGGAGCAGAAAGACAGCTTCCGCATCCAGATCCGCAGCGTCGCTGAATCGAATGAGAAGCTGGCGGTAACGCGGCGTCCTGTCGCGCGCGTGGATCAGGGAAAGAGCGGGAAGAAGCAACGGAAGTTCAAGTTCTAGGAACGACTCACCGCAAAGACGCAAAGATCGCGAAGAAATTCTTGTTTTGAATTTTCTTCGGTGTGATTTCTTGCGTGTTCGAAATTCCGTCGGTAGGCCTAAGCGCGAGCGCCCGAGTTCACGCTAAATCTTGTGATTTCAACAGAATAGAAGCGACTCGCTTTGATCGTGAAGAAGAGAAGTTCTTTGCGTTCTCTGCGTCTTTGTGGTGGATTTCCGGTTTTTACCCCACTTTTCAACAGATTCACCGCGATTTCCACTTCATTGCACAACTCTTGGGCGTTGACCCATTCGGAGGGTCGTCGTATCTTCACATTGTCGACGGTCGAAAGGGTTGGCAACTGAAAAGATTCGCCGATCCGAAGTAGGCTGGGTGATCCGGAAACCGGGGCGACTCGGTGACCGACCAGACCCGAAAAATCCGGCGAGCCCTGCGAGGGGTAGCCGGGGTCAGGTTCCGCGAAAGCGGAGATTGCATCAAGGGCTGTGACGGTGCATGTATCCGGGTTGTTGGCTCCCTCGCAGGAGTTGGCAGCTGGAGCATAACCAAAGTCACAGCCTTTCTTATTTCTACCGCAAAGTTCTTCCCACCGATTAAGTCCTCAGCTATCAGCCAAAGCCGTGGTGTCAGTGCCGGAAGCAATGGAAGAGGTTCAGAGGGTTTGAGGCTGAAGGCTTATGGCTTCTTACGCCGGCAGTGCTTTGCCGCGCGTCTCTTCGCCGAACGGCACCAGCGCCAGCCCCAGCAGGAACGCCACCGACGTCACACTGACGGCGAAGCCGAGGTTATGGAAACGGGCCGCCAGCATGCCCACCCAGAACGTCATTCCCGCGCCGCCGAAGCGCCCGATCGAGGTGGCGAGCGCGAAGGCGCTGGCGCGGCATTCCGTTGGGTACTGCTCGGGCAGCCACAGCGTGTAAATCGCGAAGCTCGCCCCTCCGACCCCGAGCACGGCGATCCAGACCCCCAGCCAGAAGAAGCCGAGCGGGTGTACCCACTCGACGAAGAAGACGACGACGATCGACACCGCCATCAGCACGAAGTAGAACGCCAGTGCAGCGCGGCGTCCGAAGCGGCGCGCGAGCGACGCCGCCAGCAGGCATCCGGCGATGGTTGCGACCGATGAAATCATGACGGCGATCGAGCCGAGCCTGGCGCTTCTTGCGGCAGCGGTGGCGATTTCTTGCGCCGTGGGAATCATATTGTCGATTCTCGGAGCGAACAGCATGCCGACCCAGCTCGGCAGGTACACCGATCCCGCCCAGAGTCCGACGATGGAGATGAAGACATACGTGCAGTTCAGGATCGTGCGGCGACGGAGGGCCGGCGAGAAGAGCATCGCCAGCGGCTCGCGAAAGCTAAGCCGCCGGACCTCGTGCTCACGGTTCTGCCAGCGCCTGGATTCGGTCACGCCGTAGCGGATGAAAGCGACGAGGAGCGCCGGCGTTCCGCCGATCAGGAACATGGCGCGCCAGCCGTAGCGCGATCCGATCACGTAGTTCGCAACGGCTGCCAGCAGCACGCCAACGTAGTAGCCCGTGTGCATCAGCGAAGCGCCCCAGGCGCGGCGATCCTCGGGCCACTCCTCTGCGACGAACGTCCCACCCATCGCCCACTCGCCGCCGATCCCGATTCCCGCAAGGAAGCGGTACGCCGCCAGTGTCCAGATCCCGGTGGCGAACGCGCCCGCGAAGGTGAAGACCGAATACCAGAGGATCGTCAGCATCAAGGTGCGGACGCGTCCGAATTTGTCGGCGACCGGGCCCCAGAGAAACGCCAGTCCCCAACCGATCAGGAAGAGCGCGAAAAGGAGGCTGCCGTAGAAGTTTCGGTCGGCGTTGGCGAGTCCCGATCGCGGCAACAGGTCCGAAAGCGCAGGCAGCATCACCAGCGCGTAGATAAACGAGTCCATGCCGTCGAGTGTCCAGCCGCCCCACGCGGCCCAGAAGCCGCGGAGCTGGTTGCGAGTAAGCGAATTGGACGCAGCCGCCATGGAGAAGCGCGATTGTAATCGCCGGAATCGCCGAAATCGCCGGAATTGGAAATGCAAATTCCTCCCGCCGGGAGGCAAATTTGCCCAACGTCGAAGTAACCGACCAACGTTCAGCCAGAGATTAAGTGCAAGTCCTTCATCTACTTACGTCGTTCTCATGCCTTGGCCCCGGAGTTGCTCCTCCCATCGTGCCCGGGCGGCGGGCAGGAGATTCCCCATGTACGAAGAGCAGCCCCTTGAAGGACAGACGATAGGACACACGATGGAAGGACAGGAGACGCGCGGCTGGAGCCTGGCTCCCGCACACCGCGGTTTCCTGGCGGCGATTTTGCTGGCGCTGGTTGGCCTGGTGATCTACGGAGTTCACCAGCGCAACGTAGCCGGCGCGCTTATGCAGCAGACGGCGCAGATGGCGTCGGCGCTGAATGACCAGCATGCGCAGATGGATGCGCTCAATTCGAAGCTGAACTCGATGATGGCGGCGCAGCAGCAGGCGCAGGCTGAGCAGGCGGCTCGCGCAGCCGCGGCGAAGCAGTCCGGCGCCAAGGTGGCCGTGGCTCGGCGCCGAGCCGACGACGCGCGCTGGAAGAAGATGGAAGCCGCGCTCGACGACACTAACAAGAAGATCGGCGACACCCAGGCTGACCTGACGAATGCCAAGACCGAGCTCGGCAGCTCCATCGCTCGCACCCACGACGAACTGGTCGTGTTGCAGCGCAAGGGCGAGCGCAGCTACTTCGAGTTCGATATCAACAAGTCGAAGCAGTATTCGAAGGCGGGTCCGGTCAGCGTGAGCCTTCGCAAGGCGAACACCAAGCACGATTACGCAGACCTTGAGCTGACAGTCGACGACGCCCGCGTTCAGCAGAAGCATGTGAACCTGTATCAGCCGGTCATGTTCTATGCCGGCGATGCGGGTAGTGCGCCGCTGGAGCTGGTGATCAACAGCATCAGCAAGAACCACATCCACGGCTACATCAGCACGCAGAAGTACCGCGCGTCCGACCTGGCGGCCATGAGCAACGCCGCGCAGCAGAACAACACGACCGCGCAGGCCGGCGCCGCGGGCATTGCCCCGGCCGCGAACGCGACTTCGCAGCCCCCGGCTCGGCGCAAGCTGTCTTTGCCGCCCGAGGAATAACCTCCACTGCGGGACGCGGTCCCCCCGCCGCGTCCCGCACCCTCCCACTGGCCAACCGTAACCCTTTTGTTCCCCTTGAAGTGACTCCGGTCCATTGGCTTTCGGTAATGGAGCTGGGGACAACCGGGCAAGTAGAAGTGCCATCTCCCTAGGAGCGCCACTACTACCGGTCGTTCTTTGAAACGAAAGGAGCTTTTCCCATGCGACTCTGCTGCACACGCAGTTCGGCCCTGGTCGCGATTTTGATCGGCGCGCTTTGCGCCTCTTTGCCAGCCGCGGCTGCCAGCGGCACACTCAACGCTCCCTCATCCGGCGGAACCTCGACACTGACATGGAGTGGCGGTCCGCTGTCCGGCACGAACGGTGTTGGAGGCGTGGCGACGGCTTGCACCTCTCTCACCTGCGATAGCTACGCCCTCACGGTCAACGTTCCGTCGACGTTCTACGCTTCCAACCCGTCTTACGCGGTGCATGTAGCGATCAGTTGGGCGTCGAACACGAACGACCTCGATATTTACGTCTTCGACAGCGGCGGCAATCTGGTGTGCTCCTCCACCCAGGGACTAACGAATTTCGAGAACGCCGATTGCGGCCAGCTGGCGTCGGGGCAGTACAGCGTCAGCGTGCAAGCCTCATCGGCGGTCAATGCGACCTATAGCGGGACCATCACGCTCGCAGCCGAGCCAACCACTCCCTCCGGAAACGCGCGTTATAAGCCGGGGAACTTCGTATTCAGCACTCCGCAAACGCTGCCCGGCCCTCCGGATCTGCTTTTCGGCCAACAAGGCATTGAGCCGCGCGTGATGACCGACCCGGTCGGCAACATCTATGCCGCTGCAATCCAGGGCATTCCTGCCGGTACCGACACATGGAAATCGATGGACGGTGGCAATACGTGGACGTACCTCGGTCAACCGGATGGCCAGCAGGCGGCAGCAGCGCTTGCCGGCACGCGCGGAACCGGTGTCGGCGGCGGCGATGAGGACCTCGCTATCGGCACGACCGGCCTAGTCAACATCACCTCGCTCTGGCTCGGGTCCGCGACCGAAGGAAGTTCCAGTGACGGCGGCGCGACCTGGGTTGAGAATCCGCTGTCGACCGACATTCCGGGCGACGATCGCCAGTGGATTGCCGCCGACGGCCAGAACGTCGTCTATCTCACCTACAAGCAACTTGGCGCGGACCTGGTTGGCACGGAGAGTGTCTTTGTCGTGAAGTCATTCGACGGCGGCAAGACGTTCCCGCAAGTCTCGCAGGTGACGCGGCCGGAGCTTGGCATTCAGCCCGGCGACCAGGGCAACATTGTCGTCGACCCGAACACGCACTACGTCTACACGCTGTTTGTCGGCCAGAACAGCCCGAACACGCTGTACATGGCGAAGTCGACCGACGGCGGCCAAACGTGGATGGTGAAGCAGGTGTTCCAGGCGGCGAGCGGATCCCTGGCCAACGTCTTCCCGATCATTGCGGTGGACGCGGGCAGCAACCTGCACATTGTTTACAGCGACGGTACGAACATCCACCTGACCAGTTCCAGGGACGGTGGCGCTACGTGGACGGTGCCGGTCCGCGTGAACAATGGACCGACGTCGAAGACGGCGCTAGCTCCATGGGTTGTGGCAGGCGCGGCCGGCAAGCTGAACATCACCTGGTGGGGCACGGCCGATCCCAACAGCCTCGACACGAATGCGCAATGGCGGGTGTTCATGGCGCAAACGCAGAATGCGTTCGCTCAGGTGCCGCTGTTCACCCAAAGCGCGACGACCGGCGTGATGCACACCGGCGCCATCTGCGTGAACGGCACCGGATGCCCGAGCGGAACGCGGAACCTGGCGGAGTACTTCGCGCCCGGCCTCTACCTCGACGGCAACCAGTTGATCGTTTACTCCGACGATCAGAACAACTCCAGCCCGATGGCGACGTTCACGCGCCAGATCGGCGGATCGACCATTCTGAAGTGATCTCCTCCATCCCTCTCATGGGCGCTCGCGCAAGCGGGCGCCCCCTTTTTTATCGCCGTAATTGCGATAACCGCCGTAATCGCCAGAATTTGCAGTTCAGTTACGGCGATTACGGCGATTACGCGCGATTCCGGCGATTCGTCTCTGCACTGCCCGCGCCCGAGATATTACAAACCTATTACCTTCGCATCACTGCGGCGATCTGCGGAATCCCGCTAGCATCGGGGGTTCATCCACAGATCCGAGGAGTGCATGGAAAAGCATCCGAAGGGAACGCGCGCGCGGGTTTTGCTCAGTTCGGTCTTCGGGCCGTATGCGCAGGACGACGAGTTCGGCAGCCGCAAGATCAACCCGATGGAGCTGTACCACAACCAGGTGACGCGCGGGCAGGGCGAGTTCTCGCTGCGCATGTTCCACCGGTCGTGGGGGCTGATGATGATCCAGCACAACATCTCCGCCCCGTGCACGCTGATCGATTTCCCCACGCGTGAGAGCTTCGAGCGCGAGGTGCGGGAAGGGAACTACGACGTGGTCGGCATCTCGTCGATCATCGTCAATATCCGCAAGGCAAAAGAAATGTGCCGCATCGTGCGCGAGGTTTCGCCGGGCACGCAGATCGTCGTCGGCGGGCACATCGCCGCCGTTCCAGGCATCGAGCAGATGATCGACGCCGACCACATCGTGAAGGGCGAAGGCATACGCTGGATGCGCGAGTACCTGGGCGATGTCATCGACGCGCCGATTCGGCATCCGCAGATCGTCTCGGGCTTCGGCACGCGCATGATGGGCATCGCTTCGCCGGATTCAAAAGAGACGACAGCCGCTACCGTGATCCCGTCCGTGGGCTGTCCCATGGGCTGCAACTTCTGCGCCACGTCCCACTTCTTCGGCGGTAAAGGCAAGTTCATCAACTTCTACGAGACCGGCGATGAGCTGTTCACGGTGATGAGCGAGATGGAGCGCTCCATGGGCGTGCGCTCGTTCTTCATCTCCGACGAGAACTTCCTGCTCTATCGCCCCCGCGCCATGCGCCTGCTCGAGCTGATGAAGAAGAACGACAAGGCGTGGGCGCTGTACTGCTTCTCTTCCGCGAATGCGATCCGCAAGTACACCATGCAGGAGCTGGTCGAGCTGGGGATTTCGTGGATATGGATGGGCCTGGAGTCGCCGCGCTCCGGCTACGAGAAACTGAAGCATACGGACACTCTTGCGTTGACCCGCGAGCTGCGCCAGCACGGCATCAAGCTGCTGGGCTCGACGATTGTCGGCATGGAACACCACACGCCCGCCAACATCGAGCAGGAGATCGACTACGCCGTCTCCCACGGCACCGACTTCCACCAGTTCATGCTCTACACGCCGGTCCCGGGCACGGAGCTTTACCGCCAGATCAAGGAAGAAGGCCGGCTGCTCGACGTCGACCTCGCCGACATCCACGGCCAGCACAAGTTCAACTTCCAGCACCCGGCGATCTCGCGCGACGAATCCAAGCGGCTGCTCGACTGGGCCTTCGTTCACGATTTCGAGCGCAACGGTCCCAGCGTCTATCGCATCTGCCAGACGCTGATGAATGGCTGGATGCGGTACAAGAGCTGCGCTGACGAGCGCGTGCGCCGTCGCTTTGAGTTTGAAGCGCGCACCCTGCGCGGCACCTACAACGCCGTGCTGTGGGCCATGGAAAAGCGCTTGCGGCGGACGAACCCCGCCATCAGCGCGAAGATTCGCGAGCTGCGGCTGGAAGTCGAAGCGGAATTCGGTTGGGCGACGAAGTTAAAACGGATGGCGATCGGGCCGGTTCTGCTGTGGACGTCGAGACGCGAAGCCGCCCGCATGGCAGCCGGCGTCACCTACGAGCCTCCGACGGTCGTCGAACGGCGGAACTGGACACTGGCTCCAACACGCGAGTCACGGCTCCCCGCGATCCAGCCGGTCGCGAATCCGCTACCGGTTCTTCAGCCCGGGAGCGGGGATTAGTGCATCTCCTAAACATTTAGGATTTTCTCTAAAATAAGCTAACATGCCGCCCTTCGCTCCGTCTTTAGGACGGGTCAGCGATTCCTATGGGTCCAAACGGCGCATCCCGCGCCGCAAGGAGGCGTGTGCGCAAGCTTCTTTTCAATCTCCATCTCTACTTCGCGCTGGTCGTTGGTGTGTTCATCGCCATCCTCGGATTGACCGGGTCAATCATGGCGTTCGAGCCGGAGATCGATCACCTGACGCACCCGCACCGCTCCTACGTCAGGCCGCAGGGACAGCCGAAGACACTCGCCGAGATCCAGGCGATCGCGCAACAGCAGGATCCCGGGCAGCAGCCGGTCGTCTTTGCGATGTCGCCGTACCCGAACGTCGCATGGGCAGTCGGCTTCCGCGACGCCGCCGTCTACGTGAACCAGTACACCGGCGAGGTGCTGGCGGTCGACCGTTCCGACGCCAACGTCCTCCAATACATCCACGGGTTGCATTTGCGCCTGCTCACGCCGTTGTGGTTGCCGAAACGCGACCCGCACCAAGTTGGCAAGCAGGTGGTGAGCTGGGCCGGCGTCGCCGCGCTGTTCCTCCTGCTCTCGGGACTTTATCTCTGGTGGCCCACTAAGCGCGTGAGAGTCGCTTGGCGAAGCGGGGAGCGCAAGTCGTGGTTCGACCTGCATAATTCGATCGGAGTCTTCTCACTCGTCTTTCTTGTTGTGCTCGCGCTCACCGGCATCTCGATCGGGTTCGAGGATCATAGCGAGCCCCTCTACTACAAGCTGACGAACAGCCATCCGGTGGAGCGCCCGAACATGAAGGTCGCGCCGCAGCCCGGAGCGAAACCGATTTCGCCGGACCAGGCGCTCGACATCGCGCGAGCGGCAATGCCCGGAGCAACCCCGATCCTCGTGACCGCACCCACCGGCCGCCAGCTCGTGCAGGTCGCGCTGCGCTATCCCGAAGACCTCACGCCCGGCGGACGCAGCCGTGTCTACATCCATCCCTACAGCGGGCAGGTCGTGCAGTCGGAGAGTTCGCGCACCACCGCGATGGGCACGCGCCTGATCAACTGGAACCGCGCTATCCACACCGGCGACATCTTCGGCATGCCGAGCAAGATCGTGATGTCGCTCGCCAGCCTTGCCATCTTCCTGCAATTTGTTTCCGGGCTGGTGATGTGGTGGAAGCGGACGCGCGCCGCGCGAAGGGCAAAGCAAAGCTCCCCCGCAGCGGCGGGAGCGTGAAGGGTCTTATTGTTTCGCGGTCGCGGTTGGTGTCCACGCACGGAGCTTCTGCAATGCATCCGGCAGATCCGCCGCGTGCTTGCCCACCGCCTTCGGAGCCGCCGCGGCGCTGTAGAACTGAAGGATGTTGTTACGCAGCTCCGGCGTGGTGCGCTGGAAGTTGTCCTTGGCGAGGCTGACCGTCAAATCGGAGTAGGTGGAATCGGTCAGCGGATACTCCGAATACCGCGTGTCGCGCCCGGTATCGAAGTCGCGGTTCGGCAAGTCCAGAGGGGCGCGCGCGCGCAAGGCGTGAAGCAGTTGCTTGTAATTCGCCACCGTCGCGTCCACGCTCTTGAAATAGAGATCTTCGGTTTGCGGCGTCGGAGGACGCAGCGCCAGTGCTCTCAGCGGTCCGATCTTTGGCAACAGGCGAAAGAAGAACGCCAGGATGCGCGAACCCACGCCGGGCCGCTGGTACTGGTTGCCCCAGGACTTGTTGTACTCCGCGCGCGATAGGTGATACAGAAAGACGCGCTCGGCCATGTCAGGCCTGTCCTTCGTGATTTCATCCTTGTGCGTGGCCCACGCAACCTTCGTCATTTTCGGGATCACGCTGCTCACCGACCAGCGGAATGTTCCGATCGCGAGGTCTTCCTTCGCCATCGCGTCTTTGAACTCGATTCCGTAGACCTGCGGGAATACGCGTTCCAGCAGCGGCTTCGAGATCTCGAAGCCGATGAAGTTGTGGTACGTGTCGCTCGTGTAGCGCTGCTTGGCGACCTGCGCCACGTCGAATCCGAATTCCGTCTTGAGGTGCGCGGCCTTGTTTTGCCAGTAAGTAACGTGCGACCCGAACTTCTGGCGCAGCTTGGGATACAGGTCCGCGACCGATTCGTTCACCGCAGGATGTCCGTTTACGTCGGAAACGTAGTGGGCGAGCGATCCCAGCGCGAAACAGTATTCGTCGGCCGTCTGCGCCGAACGGATCAGCGCAAGCACGAAGTCGCCGCTACGAACGTAGTGAACCAGGTCGGAAAACTGATGGCTGCCGAATGGGTAGTACCCGACATCATGGATCACCGCTCCGCCGTACGCGTAAGCGTGGCACTCGCGTAATTGGTCGTCGGTCAAGCCTGGGAAGCGGGATGCGAGCAGCGGGCGGATGTCGTCGTCCCACACGAGGTCGACGATCTGTTCGTGCGTCAGCACGGAATAGGCATGCGCCTGCGGCGCGACGAGAAGCACCACCGCAGCCACGGCGGCGCAGAATGAGCGAAGGAGACTGGAGGAAAAATTGCGCAACATTGCTATCAGGTTGGATGCGCAGAGCAGCTGCCGATAGGCCAGCAGGGTTAACTTAAATAGCCTGTCCGGCGGCAAATCCCGAGGCCCACGCCCATTGAAAGTTGAAGCCACCGAGGTGCCCGGTGACGTCCACGACTTCGCCGACGAAGTACAGCCCGGGCACGCGCTTGCACTCCATCGTCTTTGCAGACAGTTCGTCGGTGTCGATCCCGCCCGCCGTGACCTCGGCCTTCTCGTAGCCCTCGGAGCCCGCTGGGGAAAACCTCCAGTGGTGAATCCCGCGCTCGAAATCTTCAAGCGCCGCGTTGGTCCACTTCGCGGGAGGATTCAGCTCGAGCCATCGCTCCGCCAGCCTTGCCGGCAAAGCCTCGCGGAGAGCGGCTTTCGCGGCAACTGCGTCGCGGCCGGAAGGCGAGCTGCGGAGCGCGGCGGTGATGTCCTGTTCCGGCGCGAGGTCCAGCACGATCGGCTCGCCGGGACGCCAGTAGGACGAGATTTGGAGGATCGCGGGACCGCTCAGGCCGCGATGCGTGATCAGCATATTCTCGCGGAAGCTCGCGCCGTTGAAGGATGCCACCACTTCTGTCGAAACACCGCTGAGATCGGCGAAATGCTTGCTGTCGTCGGCCGCGAACGTCAACGGGACCAGCGCCGGCCGCGTGTCACGAATCTTGATGCCGAATTGCCGCGCGATCTCGTATCCGAACGGCGTTGCTCCGATCTTGGGAATCGACAGTCCGCCCGTCGCAACCACGAGCGCGGGAGCCTGGAACGTGCCTTGGCTGGTTTCGACGATGAAGTGTCCCGCGTGTCTCACTTCGTTGACAACAGTCGACACGACGATCTCGACCTTTGCGCGGCGACATTCTTCTTCCAACATGGTCACGATCTCGCGCGCGGACCCGTCGCAGAAGAGCTGCCCGAGCTTCTTCTCGTGGTAGCGGATGCCGTGTTCCTGCACCAGCGCGATGAAGTCCGCCGGCGTGTAGCGCGCCAGAGCCGACTTCGCGAAGTGCGGATTCGCGGACAGGAAGTTTTCAGGTCGCGTGTGGAGATTCGTGAAATTGCAGCGACCACCGCCGGAGATCAGGATCTTCTTGCCGATCTTTTCCGCGCGCTCGAGCACCACGACGCGGCGTCCGCGCTTGCCCGCTTCGATGGCGCACATCAGCCCTGCGGCGCCTGCGCCGAGGACGATCGCGTCATACGTCGATGCTTGAGCCATTGTCGATATCGTACCGTTTGGATCGCCGTAATCGCCGTAATTGCCAGAATCGCCGGAATCGCCGGAATTGAGAAACCAAATTACGGCGATTCCGGCGGTTCCGGCGATTCGTTTTACCCGTCACTTTCATGAAGCGAAACCGCGAGCAGGACGCTATGATTACCTTCTGGCGACAGCTCCCTGACAGCATTCTGGAGAAGATCATGGCGGCATCTGGCAAGCGTCCGGTCGCGACCGAACTCAATGCGCGTGCGCTCGAAGCCCGCGCGGGAGGCCTCGATCTGGGCGCACAGCAATCCCTTAGCGGTCATTCAGACCGGGTCATTGCGACCTTGAACGGGCGCGAGCTTGGCCCCAACCGCGGCATGCCCCTGAACCTCGACTGGGTGGAGGACGTCCACGTGAACCTCAGCGCCGTCGAGCGTCGCGCCGACACCATGACCAAGCGGCGCACAGTCAAGAAAGACTGGCAGGCAGCGTGGTTGTTGCGCGCCATCACCTGCACCGACCTGACCACGCTGGCCGGCGACGACACCGAGATGCGCGTCCGGCGCCTGTGCGCCAAGGGGCGCCAGCCCGTCCAGCGCGACATCTTGAAGAAGCTCGGCGCCGAACAGCTCGATATCAAGGTTGCGGCCATCTGCGTCTACCATCTGTTCGTCGAGACGGCCGTCCGCGCTCTCGAAGGAACCGGCATCAACGTCGCGGCCGTGTCCACCGGTTTCCCGGCCGGCCTTTCGCCGCTGAGCGAGCGCGTGGCGGAAATCCGCCGCTCGGTGGAAGCCGGCGCGCAGGAGATCGATGTCGTCATCACCCGTGCCCACGTCTTCGGACACCAGTGGCAGGCGCTCTACGACGAGATTGCGACATTCAAAGACGCGTGCGGCAAGGCGCACCTGAAAGTCATCCTCGGCACCGGCGACCTGCTGACGCTGCGCAACGTCGCGCGCGCATCGTGGGTCGCGATGATGGCGGGAGCGGACTTCATCAAGACCTCGACCGGCAAGGAAGCGGTGAACGCAACCAGCCCCGTGTCGCTCACGATGCTGCGCGCGCTGCGCGACTACACCGAGCAGACCGGCATGGCCGTCGGCTTCAAACCTGCGGGCGGCATCAAGACTGCGAAGCAGGCGCTCGAATGGCTCTTCCTGATGAAGGATGAGCTCGGCAGGCCGTGGCTTGAGCCAAACCTCTTCCGCTTCGGCGCGAGTTCGATGCTCGCCGATATCGAGAGGCAGCTCGAACACTATGCCACCGGCCGCTATTCAGCCGCGCACCGTCACCCCATCGCGTAAG